>Ga0209768_10000014_pt1 | contig 99833 bp, 94 predicted proteins | sample LauGreSBDMM110SD_3_FD_187564 | JGI IMG/M metagenome (GOLD analysis project Ga0209768, IMG submission 187564) | Freshwater lake microbial communities from Lake Michigan, USA - Sp13.BD.MM110.SD (SPAdes) (version 2) | ecosystem: Environmental > Aquatic > Freshwater > Lake | place: Lake Michigan... | reverse complement strand
ACAACACGTTTAACCCTGTAGCTGCTTCACACATAACTCATACACCATCCTTGGTAATGGCAAAAATAGCAGCAAAGAAAACACTACAAAAACAAGGAGCTTCTACTTATCAAAAAGGAGGAAAGGTAGAAGATAAAAAAAGCACATTATCTAAATTAAAAAAAGCCTTATCTTTAAAAGAAAACTTAGGTAACTTAGATACTGAAGAAGGATACTTTACTCCTTTAAACCAACTTTTAAGAACAGCAGTTGGTATAGAAGGAAAAGATTATAGTAATGAACTTATGGAACCTCTTGCTAGAGAGCAAGATGCTCTTAGAATGTATTTAGGGTTGCCTTCTAAAACAGGAGCATTTGAGCAAACTGCTCCAAATAAATATAGAATAAGAGATTATAATAAACTCTACCCTGATACTCTTTTATCTGATGAAGCTGTAAGGAATTGGGGAGTACCTAATGATGATGGAGTACCTGACCCTGTTAACCCAGCATTTGATTTATACCCTTATGATGATTTTGTTATGGGAAAACATTATGTAACTAAAGGTAAAGATGCTAAAGGAGAATATTTAAAATATTCAGATAGATTTGATTTTGATCCTACAAGATATGCAAATCAATTTATTGATAGAAATATTAACCCAACTATGGGTAAATATTTAAAAAAAGCAACTCCTCTATTAGATGAATTAGAGAGTCTAATGTTTAACCCTTTTGAGCTAGAAGATAAAATTTATTATGACCCTAAAACAAAATTAAGGTCTGATATTATTTTACAACAAAATGCACCAAAAGTATATCCTGGACAACCAATGGCTGTTCCAGCTGAGTTCCAAGGTGGTGGAGATGTAAATAATAATATTCCAAAATGGGCTTATGATATTCCAGTAGATAATGTTTCAGAATCAAAGTTATTAACTACTAGTACACCAGGTTTTTCAGAATATTTAGAATATCCAAATTGGTTTTATTCTACTAAAAAATTAAAAGGAGATGCCCAGCAAAAACATTTTAATAGAATTTATACAGAAATGTATGAAAATAATATTGATAGAGATGCTTTACCAATGATATTAAAAGGAGTGTCTGGATATGGTGAAGAATCAAGAGATAGACAAGATTATTATCCTAGTTTTGGATTTGAAGCTAAAGATATAGATTTATTATTAAAGAATGCTAAACTTGGAGATTTTAAACAAGGAGGAAAAGTAAATGATAATAATGGTTATTTAATATCTAATTTAGATAATTTTACACCTAAAAAAATAATTAATAGTAATTATATAACTACTAATAATATGGCTTTTCCTGTAGCAGCTAATGGAGTAGTTTTATACCCAAATACAGGAGACTATGTATTTCCTACAAATAAAGTAACAGAGATACCTATAATGAAAGATGGTGGCCAACATGGGGGATTAGATAGATGGTTTGCTGAGAAGTGGGTAGATGTTAAAACAGGTAAAGAGTGTGGTAGACAAAAGGGTGAGAAAAGAAAAGGTTATCCTGCTTGCAGACCTTCTAAAAGAATAAGTAGTGATACCCCTAAAACTGCATCTGAATTAAGTAGTGCAGAAAAAGAAAAATTTAAAAGAGAAAAAACTTCATCTAAAAGAATAGATTATAGTCATAAAAAAGAAGATGGAGGTTTAATATATAATGATATGAAAAATAAATTTAAAAAATATCAAGGAGGAGGATACCTTAATTATCAAGATGCTTATAAAGGTTTTGGAGTAGGTCCTCAACTATCTCAAGATAATAGTTACTTTAGATCTGTTATGCCTACTAACATTGAAAACATGGAAGAGGAAATTAACAAGCCAAGTGTATTTTCAGGAATTAATGATGTATTAGGGTCTGTAAATCAAGGGGTTAGTCAAGTAACAGGATTAATGAGTCAGTTTTCTCAACCTACAATGAGAGGAAATAATGTAATGCCTGATATAAGTAATTGGCAAGCACCACTTAGTGGGGGAAAAACAGATGAGCAATTAAATTTTGAAAATGACCAAGCTTTAAAAAATGCAGGATTATTTGATTATTATTATCCTAATCAAAATACTACTACGGGCTCTACTATGGGTCCTTCAATAAATTCTTCTACATGGAAAGGAGTTCCTTTTATAAATAAATATGGAGGATATTTAAGAAAATACCAAAATGGTGGTAATATGGATATGTTACCTGTAGGGTATCCTGAATATATTCATAAAAGTAATGTATTTCACGAAAACTATAATCCAGTTCCTAGAGTACACTTTAGTGATGATACTACTCCTTATGATATGGGAGTTAATCTAAATGATTTAGTTAATATGTATGGGGGAAGAGTTGGTAAATATCAATATGGTGGAATGATGCCTTTTTATTCCAGACAAAGAAGCCCTAGAATATTTAATAGTAATGCTAATAGAGCTTCTTTAGCTGATTTAGAGTCAGCATATGAAAATGATTTTATGCATACAAAAGTAAGAAAAGATAGACAATCTTTTGAAGATGATAAAGTAGATTGGGGTTTTATGGATTGGGCTAAAGAACCTGTAGGTGCTTATTTAGGAATGATGAGCACTGTTCCAATTATAGGAGATATTTCACAAGATATTGTAGGAGATTCATTTTTAACTAGAACAGGTGGTTATACAGTAGGTAAAGGAGTAGGTAATGTAACAAGTGGTGCTGCAAAAGTTATTGGTGGAGCTGCTACAGGAAATGTAGGAATGATTGGTAGTGGTATTGGAGATGTAGGAGAAGGAGTAGGTAGTACTGTTGGAACTTTTCAAGCTAAAGATGCTTTATCTAATTATGATAAATCAGGATATGTTTCAGGTAATAGACTAGTTAGGTCTTCCCAAGACTTTGGAAATATGATGGATACTGCTTCAGGTTTATTTGGAAACATTAAAGGTGGAGTAGGAATGGTCAAAAATATGGGCGGATTAAAAGGTATGCTGGGCAACATGAAAGGTGGAGCAACAGGTATGAAAGGGATTGGAAACATTATAGGTAAAATAACAGGATTTGGGCAAGATGGTGGCTATATTGATTATGACTTTAATAATATAGAAGAGTATAAATATGGTGGCCAAGTTTCTCAAAAAATTAATAAAAAACAAAATAAAACTGGTTGGTTAGACCAACTATAAACATATAAATTATGAAAGAATTATTATTACAGATAGCAGGAGTAAAAACAGAAGCTGAGTTTTATAAGAAATTCCCAACACAAGAAGCTTTCTTTAAGGCATACCCTGAAGCTCAAGAAATTATTGCTCAATACCAACAACAAGAAATGATGGCTAATGCTCCAAAAAATTCTGAAGAGCAAATGATGGGTACTCAAGAAGAAATGGTAGAACAAATGGCTAGTGGGGGAAATGTTCCTACTAATCCTTCATTATGGAGTAAAGCTAAAGCTGCTGCTAAAGCTAAATATGATGTATATCCTTGTGTTCCTATGGATTCCCAAGCTTTAACTAAAGAAGGGTGGAAACATTATAATGAATTAAGTGTAGGCGAAGATATATTAGCTTATAACCAAGAAACAAATAAAAATGAATGGACTCCTATTCTAACATTACAATTTTTTAATGATGCTCCTTTAATTAGATTGTTTAAAAAACAAACAAATTTTGATATTAAATGTACTCCTAATCATAAATGGGTATTGGCAGAATCTAATTCTAAATACCCTGATAACTTAGTTGAAGCAAAAGACATAACAAAACATATGTCTATTAAAATATCTGCAGAATTAACTGATAATGGAAATGGGTTAAGTTTAAATACATTCTTTAAAAAAGATAATTGGGTAAAAAATATTCTTAAAATGAGTATATCTCAAATTCAATCTTTTTTTGCTTCAGGAATTGTATATGATGGGCATGATAAAGGCTTGACTAAAAAAGAAGATAAACAAACTTATGGTTTTAGTCAAAAAGAAAAAGACCATGGATTAGCTATGGAAATAGCTGCTGTTCTCCTTGGATATAGAGTTTGTAGTGTAGTTAAAAAACATAATCCAACAATAATGAGTTGGACATTTATTAGAAGAAATACAGAAAGCACTCAAAATTTACATAAAGAAGATGCAGGTATATCTGACGTATGGTGCCCTACAACTAAGTTTGGAACATGGGTAATGAAACAAAATGGTTATGTAACAATAACTGGTAATTCAGCTTACGCAAATGGTTTTGCTGCTAAATGGTATAAAGAAAAAGGTGGTAGTTGGAAAAAAGCTGCAATGGGTGGTTATATAAATGAATATGCTGAAGGTGGTGGAATAGATAACGTAGGATTTAAAGCTTTACCTAAATCTGTACAAAATAACATAATAGCTAACATGGCAATTAAAGGTAGAGCCTTTCCTTTTAACCCAACATTAGATGTTAATACATCTGTTGAACCTAGGTTTGGAGAAGATTTTGTAAGGGGAAATATAAATCCTATGTATTATGATAAAAACTTTTCATTTGGACCCTATTTTGGTGGATATGTAAGTTTAGATGGAGCAAAAATAGATGATTTTGGGTTAACAGGGTCTTATAATTTAAATGATAGATTATCAATTAATGCAGATTTAAATCCAAATGCAATAAATGCAGGTATGAGATTAAATTTTGCTAATGGTGGAGGAATTAACAATCCTGGATTTAAAGCTTTACCTAAGTCTGTACAAGATAATATTATTGCTAATATGGCTATGGGTGGTATGGTAGATGAGTACGGAAATGGAGGTTATACTGTAAGAAAGAGTAATGATAGAAAAGGTAAAACTCATGTTGTTACTGGCCCTGATGGTACTAAAAAATATTTTGGTGATCCTAATATGGGGGAAAGAAGTAAATCTAAATATGGTAAAGAAGCCTTTTATGCTAGACATAAAACTAATTTAAAAAACAATCCTTACTTTAGAGCTTATGCTAGGTCTACTTGGGCTGATGGTGGAATTATTCCTGAAATGGAAGAGTTAATGTTAGCTGGAGATTATTATAATATGGGAGGATATGTAGAATATCCTACACAATATTTTTTAGGAGGATTACTAGATGCACCAAAAGGTGCTCCACAAGATTTTCAAAATAACTCTATGTATCCTATGAATTACCCTGGTGGTGGAATGATAGCAGGGCCTATGATGGGTTATGAAGATAATGACTTTATGTATGCTATGGGTGGAGGAATTAATATCAACCCTGCTAATAAAGGTAAGTTTACTGAATGGGCTGCTAGTAGAGGAATGGGAGTACAAGAGGCTGCTAATAAAGTAATGGCTAATAAAGATAAATATCCTACTAATGTAGTACAAATGGCTAACTTTGCTAGAAATGCTGCTAAGTGGAAAAAACAAGATGGTGGAGAAATAGATGCATTAGATACTTTGTATAATAGAATGCCAGTGCAAACAGAGTCTTATCAAGGTCAACCTGAACAAGTAGTATTACCTGATGGTACTATTCAATCTGTAAAAGCTACTCAATCTCATGAAAGTATGTCTGATAATGAAATTACAGATGTATTACCTACAGGCTCTCATATTCAAAGTTCAAGAAACAAATACACTCCAGCACAATATCAACAACTAATTGATATGTTTACTCCTGAAGTAGCAAAAGAAAGGATGATTCAAATAGAACAAATTACAAAAGGAAAAAATAAAAAAATATCTCCTGCTGAAATTTCTGAGTATGCTAAAAATAAATATCAAAAACAATCTACTCCTAATTCTTTTAATACTGATAAATTAAAAGAAAGTAATAAACAATCCTTTGTAGATTTAAGTATGCAAATGAATGACTTAATAAAAGCTGGTAAAGAATTGGCTGAAGGGCAGATGCAATTACCTATGGAAAATCCTATGATGGCTTATGGGGGGATGGTTAATAAATATCAAGATGGTACAGACAGCAATGTAGGAATAGACAGAAATTTATATCCTGCAGAAGCTGGATATACTTTTGATGATGTTAATGATACAGTGACTTGGACTAATCCAATTGCTAATACTTATAAATATTTAACAGATAACAATATTTTAAAATATAATCCTAATCTTGGAAATGAAGTAATAAACGGGCGTAAAGTGGGAAAACTACAAGTTAATTTTCCACAAAATATGGCTTATGAAGAATATTTACCATTAGCTCAAGCTGTAGAACAAATGGATCTTGCAAATGTTAGACAAAGTAAAACTCCTGGTTATAAAACTTATTTTGGAGGAAATAATCCATTTTTTGATGCTAGATATTTTGTTGAAAAAACAAGAGGTAAAACTTACGATAAAAATGTTAGTAAAGAAACAGTTTTTAAAGATTATTTTACAGAATTAGGTATAGAGCCCACTGCAGAATTGATTAAAAATGCTGAAAAAATATTAGATAGTCCTGAAGGAGAAAAAATATATAATGCTTATCTTAAAAAAACTCCAGGAATGAGGCCAAATCCTTACAATATTTCTACATTAGGAGACACTCCTAAATTGAAAGGAATACAACAATTAAAGGCAGTGCCACCAAAACAACAACCTGCTAAAGTAAATACTCCTCAAACTCCTGCAGAAAAAGCAGCTAATTTAGAATTAGCAAGGATTAATGCAGTAGCTGGTGCAAGACAAATGCCTATGCAAAATAGGTTTAATTATGGACTATTAGAAGGACAATTAGGAAGAGGACTTGCAGCAAATGAAGCTTATACAAATGCATTAATGGATTTAGATCCTTTATATATAATGGAAACTCCTGATACTTATATTAGAAGTAGAAAGAATGAAATTCCTATAGGAAACATTCTTTATAATATAGAAAGAGCTCAAAGAAATTCTGCAAATGCTTTAGCAGGACAAACAGGAGATTGGAGTACTTTAGCTAGTAATATTGCTAATGCAGGTGCAACAGCTATGAATCAAGTAGGAAATACTTTAAGTGCTTTAAATGAAAAAAATGTAGGACTTTATAATACAACTCAAGGTCTTCAACAAGGATTACTAGGAGAGAATATAGATGTAAGAAATGAAAATCTTACAGCTGCTCAAAATTTAGCAAATCTTAAAAGAAACTTATTGGGTAAAAAAGCTGTTACAGATTCAGAATTGTATTCTCAATATGTTAAAAGTATGGGTGAAAATACTCAAAAAGAACAAAATCAAAAATTACAATTATTAAATATAATGGCTGCAAAACCAGATATGTTTAGAGGAGAACAAGGACAAAGATTTGCTAATCAAATTATGGGTAATACAGGTTCTTTTAATAATGCTTTTGCAGGATCTCCATTAGACTTTCTTTTTAATAATATTAGTAGGTAACATTAAAATATATTAAATTATGGCACAAAGATTTTCACCAAATACTTCAGTAGCTGAACAAATCTTACTTAATCCTACATTTGCCAATATAGATTTTGCAGATTTTCAAGGATTAGATATGAATCTAATTGACAGAAATGCTGAATATACTCAAAATATAGCTAATAAAAGATTTGAGGGAATGTTAGAAGCTCAAGCTAAATTTTTAGAAGAAGTTAAATTAGATAAAAAATTTGATTATCTTGAAAAAGATTTACAAAATAAATTAGCATCTGTTATAGATAATGCAGGTAATGTACAATTATCTGATAATGCTAATTTTAATAAATTAAATACTAGTTTAATTTCATTAAAAGCTGACCCTCAGTTAAAAAGAGCTGTATATTCTTCTGAGCAAGCAAGAAAAATGCAAGAAATTTTACAAAATGACCCTACTCTTGAAAAAAGACTTTGGGATGCTCCTGCAACAATTAACTATAGAAAATTTTTAAATGGAGAAACTAATGATTTTGAGTTAACTCCTATTTATAAAAATGTTGACTTAACATCAGTTTGGGATGGATTTTTTAGTAAATTGCCTACAGATCAACAAGAAGTTTTAAGAGATTATGGTACTTATGGATTAGTTCAAGCTAAACAAGAAGGAAGAAATGTAGATCAATTAATAGACGCAATAAAAGATTTTAAAAATTTTACAATTAAAAATAATCCTGAAATTGTATCTCATTTAGAAAGAAGAGGAAATTATGAAGTTACAACTAACCCAAATGTAAATAAAGATCAATTTATTAATGATTATATAGATGAAAGTGCAAGAGCTGCTGCAAGTAAAGTTGCTGGAATAAGTAATACTATATCTAGTGTGGGAATAAAGCCTGATGCAACTATGGATTTACAATGGAAACAAGAAAATAGAATGCAAACAGCTCAAGATAAACAAAATGAATTTTATGCTCCTTATGATTTTAAAGGAGGAGTACTAGTAAAAGGAAACAAACCTGTTACAGGAGCAATGGAAAAGGATGCTCTTAAAAATGGAGTGGCAGCTTATCTAATTCCTGAAAATGGAATAGTTAATACAACTAGTACCTCAACAGTAAATGGAAAAAATGTAACTGTACAAAGTAAAAAATTAGTAGACCCTAATTCATTATATATAACTACTGTAAATGGTCAAAATGTTTTAAAAGGATATACACTAAAGAAAAAACCTATTGATCCTATTCCTGTACCTCCAAATGTAATGTTAGATGTTCTTAATCAAATGGGAGGTAGAGGTAATTCTACTACACAAGGAACTGGAGTAGTTCCTCCTCCTGCAAATATGCAAGGACTTTTTCAAAAATATAATTTAAAATAAATAAGTAAACTATTACAAATGAATGAATATTTAAATAAATTATATTCAGCTTTACAAGCTGCTGATAGTGCGGGGAATACACAAGATGCTCAAGCTATAGCTAATGAAATTCAAAGAGTAAGAAGTAGTTCTTTTAATCAACAACAACCTACCCAACAAAAACCTATGCAACAACAACCTGTTGCACCTAAACCTGTTGTAAAACAAGAAGAAGAACAAACTGCTTTTAGTAAAGTAATAGATAAAGTATCAAATTTTTTTACAGGAGAAGAAGAGCAGACTCCTCAACAAAAAATTAGTAATCAAATTCCTAATGTAAATCAATCTAAAAGTGTAAAAGGGTATGGTCAAAGCAATATTGAAACACCTAAACCTATTAACACAAATGCTAAAGCTAGTGAACTTGCAAATGTAGGATATAGACAAGGATCTTCTTTTGAAGAACAAAAAAGTGTTATTGACGATAATTATAATAAAGAAAGTGAAAAAATAAAAAAAAATTATTTAGCTCTTTTAACAATGGCTGGAGAAGAAAATCCAAGTTTAGATCAATTACCTCCTAATATAAAGTTATTATATAATAAAGATTTACAACCTATTACTGCAAAATATAACGCAGAAATAAATAAATTAAAAGCACAACCTTTAACTAATAGAAGAGGACTTATTACAGATATTAATCAAAAAAATAAACGTGTTGAAGAATTAAATGAAGGTATTGATTCATATACTAAAAAAGTAGAAAATCTTTCTAAGCAAAATGAATTTTTAAATTTAGCAAAAGAAAACAATCCTTTAAACAAGCCTTCATCAATAATTCCAATTATTGGAATTTATAATATATATGATACATATTCAAAAAGAAAAGAAGAAATAAATAGCGCAAAAAAACAACTTGAAGGAGGAAAAAAAGATTTACAAAATTTAAAAAATTATAATATTGATCCTATTCAAATATTAAAAAATACTCCTGTAAATGAATTACCACAAATTACAGCTAGTTTAGAAAAACCTATAAAAGGTTTATTAGAGTCTGCTAAAAAGTTTATGAATTTAGAAGATGAAACAACTATTAAAGATTTAAATAAAGAACAAGAAACAAATAAAGTTTCAACAGGTAATGCTATATTTGATTGGTTTGCAAATAATATAGTAAGCACAGAAAGAGATAATGTAAAAGTAAAAAATTACATGTCAGATATAAATACTAAAAATGCTTTAGAAAATACTACTAATTATTATTATGATAAAGTAGAGTTTAGTAATGCAGGGTCTAAAGATAGACTACAACAAAAAATTATTAAAAATGGTTGGGATAAAGATATTAATGTATTTGATGAAAAATTTAATGCATTATTAGAAAATTTTCCTAGTTTAAAAAATAATTCTAATCAATTAATGGGAACTATACAAAATTTATATAGTACTCCTGAACAACAACAAAAAATTTTAAGTTTAATTCAAGATCCTGATTTTCAAGAAATTGCATCTAACAATGAAGCATTATATAATTTAAATGGGGCTAGAATTGGTCAGAGTTTAAAAATGTTTCAAGCTGAAAAAATTAATGAATTACAAGCTTTAAAAGTTGCTAAAAATTTAAATGAAAGACAACAAGCAGCCCAAGATAAATTAGAATTGCGATCAAAAGAATCTGGTTTATTTAGTGCTGATAGAGTAAATTATTATTTACAACAATTAGATAAAGGAAAAAATTATATTGCAGAATATGGTAAACAACAAGTAGGGTCATTAGCTACAACTATTAATCCAGAATCAGAATCTGCTAGAAAATTAGAATATAGTGCTGATTTATGGAAAGCTATTAATTTTGCACAAGATGAAGGAAATATTAGTCTTTTTAATAAAGGAGTAGAATGGGTAAATCTTGAAGCTGATAAAAATAATAACTACCAAATTGGTTTTAATAAATTGGGACAAGTTGTTGATGTAAAAGCTAATGATATGAGCATTTCTGTAAAAGGTTCTCAACGAGATTTAATTGAAAATTATTTTTATAGTAATAGTTCTGAATTAAAAAAGCAAGCTGGAGATATTTATAGTATGCCTGGAGGTACATCTGCTGCTTTGGGAGGAACTAGTAAAGCTATTGCAGTAGGTATTGCAGAAGAAGCTCCTACTATTGCAGCAGAAGTTGCAGCCACTATATTTACAGAAGGAGCAGCAGCTCCTTTATTAGAAGCAACTTTATTAAGATTAGGTGCAAAAGGAATAACTGCTGCAAAAGCTAGCAGAAACTTTAGTAAAATTGCAGGACAATTTATTAATACTACATCTACTTATGCAGAAGTAAAACATGACGTTGAAAAAAATTATAAAGAACAAGGTTTAGATCCAGGGTTAGCTCAAGTATTAATTACTTCAGGAGCTATATCAGCAGTTTCTCAACTTACTCCTGGTCTAGAAAATAAATATAGACAAATAGGAGCTGATTTTGTAGCAGATAGAGTAAAGAAAGAAGCAAACAATGTTTTTGTTGAAGATATACCAAAGGTAATTAAATCTCTTACAGATGATTTAGTGGATATTAAAAATCCTAGTGTAAAAGATTATTTATTTAATAAAGAATTAAGAAATTATGCAGTAGCTAGATTTAGTGATAGAATGGGAACTGTAGCTAAATCTTTTCGTAAAGAAGGTTTGCAAGAAGCATCTGAAGAAACTATTTTAGAGCCTTTAGCACAAGTTTTAGCTAATGCAGCTAATGCTTCTTTAACAGGTAATGAAGAATATAATAAAGAAACATTAAAAGATTTAGGATTTTTAGATCCAGAAACTGCATTAATTGCAGGCTTAACTGGAGGAATTATGTCTTCTTCAATAGAAAGTTATAAAAATGTAAATGATATATTTAAAAAAGATAATGGCATAAATACTATAAATGCATTGCAAGCAGCTATAAAAGATCCTAATAAATTTAAAAGTTTATTATCAACTTTTATTAGCAATCCTAGTACTTCTGGAAATAGTTTAACTCAAGAAACTTATAATAATCTTATTGAATCTTTTGATACTATTAAAAATAACTTTGAACAAACTAAGAAAGACTTTAATTTAGATAATGATTTTATTTCTAAATTAGATTTTGAAAATCCATTACATAAATCTATATTAAAAAGTGTAGGAGTTAATTTAAAAAATATTGAAAGTTTTAATGGTAGCAAAACTTTTGATAATGTTATTTTAAATTCAGAATTAAATAAAGTTAATAAAGAAAAAGTAGTAGCTAGTTTAGCTCAATCTTTAGGTATTCCAAATAATAATAATCAATTAGATTTAACTCCTTATTTAGATGAAAATGGATTTTTTGATTATAATAAATATATTGAAATAATAGGTAAAGATACTTTAGATGAAATAACTATTAACAATATAAAAGAATACAATAATATTGTAGGTAGAGAAAAAAGTACTAAAAATTTAATTAATTTATTTAATAAAAATTTAGGACCAATTCAAAATCAATTTAAAACTCAATATCAAACTGCTATAGAAAATAACCCTGAGTTATTAAATCCTCAAGCAGGATTTGTTAGAAGTATTTATCAACAAAATTTATTTAATAAATTAGCTAATCAAACTAGAATTGATAAAATTAATTCTTTATTAGAAATAGGGCAAGCAATTGATAAAGATAAGGAATTGCGAGAAGAATTAAAGACTTTAAATGAAACTAATAAAAGTTTAGATAAATCTTTAACTTCTATTACTGATACTTACACTAATGGTTACTTTGATGCTCAAGAAAATTTAAATAATTTAGATACAGAATTTAATGAAATAAATGAACAATTACAAGATAGATTAAATTCTTATTTATCTCCAGGACTTATTGATAATTTATCTGAAGAAAAAGAAAATGAAATAAAAAATTTAATTAGAATTAAAGCTGATAAATTAAAAGAAATTAAAAAAACTCATAAAGAATTTAATTCAAGATTTAATAATGGTTTAAAATCTCAAACTTTAAATAGAAAAGCCTTAATAACTGATGCAGAAGGTAAAAGAACTGTTAAAGATGTAACTATTGATAAACAATTAGAAGAATCAATTAAAGGTGATAAAGAAAGATTAACTAAAATAAAAGAATATAGAAAAATTTTTGATAATCTAATAAATGGTCAAGCAACTAAACAAGATTTAGAGAAATTAAAAAAGAATAATAGATTATATAATAAACAATTATTAGAAGAAACAGTTTTACCTTATTATGTATCTTTCAATAAAGATGAATTAATACAAGCATTTGATAATGATCCTGATTTATTATTAGGTATGTTTTCTATATTAGAAGATATGGGATATGTTGGAGATATTCAAAATTATAAAAATGTTAATTTAGATACACTAACTTCTGTTGTTACTGATGGCATTATAAAGTTAAATTATAATATTAGTTTGATAAATAATAATCAAGAAAATTTAATTAATAATTTTGACCAAAAAAATGGAGCATTATTAGTTAATAATTATATTAAAACAATTGAAGAAAATTCTGCAAAAAATCAAGAACAACCTGCTGTTGAAACTCCTACTCAGTTAAGTGATAATGTACAAGATAATGTTATTAGTCTTATTGAAAAAAATAGTAAATTAAAGTCTGACTTTGATGAAGATGAAATAACAAATAATTTCTACATTATTAATGATAAAGAATATAAAAGAGTTACTTCTGTAGAAAGAGATGATTTAAACTCTAATGAATATTTAATTGCTGGTGCAAATGTTGGAAATCTTTTTGATTCATTAGGAAGGTTTATTTTTGGTAATTTAAGTGTTACTAAAGAAAACATGGATGCTATATTACAAGCCCAATTAGATTATTTTGGAAGTAATGGAATAACATTTAACTTAAAAAAAGAAAGTTATGTTAAAATGTTTAATGATTTAATAGAGCAAAGAGATTCATTAATACAACAGGGATTTAAATTTATAACAGAAGAAAGAGTGCTTTATCATGCTTATGATGGTTTAAAATTTATAGGAGAAAGTTCAACAGGTATTAATGATAATACAATAGGTGTTGCAGGTACTATGGATATTATTGCTGTAGGTAAAGATGGTAAAGTAGATATTATTGACTTAAAAACTATTTCAGATAATAAAGGAAAAGCTACTGAAAATTTAAGAGATAAAGAAACTAATGGTTGGTCAAAACAATTAGGTTTTTATAAAACATTATTAGAAAAAATACCATCTGTAAAAGTTGGTAATACAAAAGTAATTGTTTCAAAAGTTAAATATGATATTAGTGATTTTGGTAATACAATTTCTTTTTTAAATTTTACAGAAACAAAACTTAATACTATTAATATATCTAAGTCAGCTTTAATATTAATAAATAATTATTTAAGTATTCCTAATTTAGTTATAGATAAACCTGCAGAAATTATTACTAATACAGAAGCTATAACAGAAGAAGAAATACCAGATTATATTTTAGAGCAACAAAAGTTAGTAAAAGAAGATAATAACCCTGAGTTACCTAATAATGAAGATTCATATCCAGATGAATTTCAGTTAAGTCAGGCAACAGGGGTGCCTATAATAGAAATAGAAGGGATAACTATTGTTTCTAATTTAGAAACTAAACCTACTACAGATGCTAAAGCTGATATAGAAAGAAGAAGACTTGATATAATTAGTAGAAAATCAACACCGCAAGAAAAATTTGATTTTTTAGAAAATATACCTAAAGGAACTATATTTAAAAATGAGGATGGTGATGCTTTAATAGTTAGAAAAAAAATAACAAAAAAAGGTACGGAATCTTATGAATTAGTACCATTGTTTTTAAATGAGAATAATGTATGGGAAGAAAATTTGGGAGGTCTATCAATAACAGAAAAAAAAACTAACGGAGAGTTTAATATTAATGCTACGCTTCCTCAAATTTTTACTACATCTAATGTTGAAATAATTTTACCAACAGAAGCTAAATATAATGCAGAACTAGCTGTTTTAGAAAATCAAACTCCTGCAGAATTTGAAGGTAAACCTGTATTAGATCCTGCAACACAATTAATTACAGGTCAAGCTAATCAAGTTAATTTTGAAACTAGTTCAAATAATGTCTTAGAAGGATTTGAAGATGAAGCTGATAGTAATATTGTTTCTTTAAATAGAGTAACTTATGTTAAATTTAATATTACTTATGATGAGCAAAATAACAAACAATATGATGTAAGTATTTTTAATAATCAAGAATTAAATAAAAAGTTTAATAATAAAATATTAACTGAAACAGAGGTTGAAAAACTTTTTAAAGATAATGGATTATTTTTTAGTAATAAAATAGAGTCTAATAATGTTTATGTACTTAAAGATATAAATAAAAAACCAATTAATTCTTTTCAACAAGAAAATATTATATCTAAAATAACTATTCCTGAATCTAGTATATTAAATAGTATTTATGCCAATGATTTAACTAATCAAGAAGGAGAAATAGTTGTATTAGATACAGAAAATAAATACAATAACACTTTAAAGACTGAAAAAGATTTTAGAAATAATGCAGCATTAGGAGTAGTAGTAAATAATGCTTTAGTAGCAATTATTCCTGCTAATAAGGGAAATACTAGGAATGCCCAAGTAAGAAATAAATTAACTATTACTAAGGTAGGTAATACTTTTACTGTACAACCATTTAAAGTTAAAATTAAAAAAGTTAAAAAAGATGCATTTTTATTTAATAATCAACCTATAAGAATAAATAACTTTTTAAATAAAGTTAATGGATTTAAGTCTACTATTGCTTTTGTATATGAAGTAGATAAAGTTAAAAAATTAGTTAATCCTTTTGTTAATAGAGAAGTTTCTGAATTAAATATACCTGCAGATAATTTAACTAATAACGGAGTATTTTTAATATTAGAAAAAAGTGGAGAAAATCCTATTATTATTCCTTTGCAAACGCCTAAGTTAAGAGAATTTTTTGAAGGAACACAAGAAGATTTAGAAAATATTAAAACTATTCTTAAAACTAGTATTTCTGATGTATTTACATCACAAGATTTACAAGGAAATTATAATGTTTTTTTAAATAGACTTAGAACTGCTTCTGATAAAAACCCAACAATAAGTCAAATTTTTAAAATTATTCCTACAAGTATTAATGAAACATCTACTAATACATCTCAAAAAATAAAATTAGAAAATTTAAAATTAAATTTTAATTTAGATAATATTATGGATTATTTGTGGGATACTTTAATTACATTAAATGAAAATACTAGAGACTTTTATTCTGTAGATTTAGATCCTGAGAACTTTTATGCTGACAACTCTGTTATAATTGATTATGATAAAAATATTATAATGGATACAAAAAATAATGATATTACATCAAATTCTATCTTTAATCAAGATAACGATGTTTATTGCTAAATTATAAAAAATAAATATTAATTTTATGGCTTGCTACATTAATCCTTTCCCTAATGAAATATCTCAAGATGAGTATTTATTAATTTTAAATACTAATAATTTATATGATACTTATTTAAATATTATTAATAATGGTGAGGAAGGTTTATTAGAATTTTTTAACATTAATAAAGCTGTAATTGATGAAGGAATAAATCAAATTAAAGAATTAAGAGATTTTAAAACTGGAAAATTAACCTCAACAGATGTTATTATTAATAATCCTATTATTAATTATTTTATAAATAATAATATAAACTCTAATATACTTAAAACTTTAGATAAATCTTTTACAGAAATTTTTTATAAATTAGCTAATGAAAATAATAAACCTGTATCAGACTTTATTAATATAAATGATTTATTTAAATTACCTTATCAAGAAGGAGTTAAATCTAGTAATGTTCTTATTAGATTTTTAGGTTCTTTAAATGGATATAAAAATATGTTATCTAATCAGTTAACTACAGGATTAAATAATAATAATGAAGTTTTAACAGAGTATGATAAAATTTATATTCAACAAACTATTAACTATATTAATAGTTTAGGTGTTTTTAAAGATCTTAATTATCCTATTATTTCTTTAGAAAATTTTAAAAATAACTTAAGATTAAAAGAATTAATTAATTATTTAGGAAGAGATGGTTTATTTAAGCTAGATAATCAATTAGTAGAAGATTTAAATAATGAAAAAGAAGATCTAGAAAATAATATTCAAATATATGAAAAAGATCCTTTAACAGAAGATCCTTCAGATAAAATATCTGCTAGACTTAAATTAATGCTTAGAGGTATTAATATGTATGATAGTTCTGGCAACAAAGTTATAAAATCTAATATTGAATTATTTTGGAAACCTGCAGATTTAATACAAAAAATGTTAATAGCAGTTTCTAATAATAATGTACATAATTTAACAATAGATCAAATTTTAGACAAATTAACAGTATTATCTACTCAAGAATTTTCTATATTATCTCAACCTATATCTACATTTTTAAAGAGATTAAATGCTTTAAAAACAAATAATAATTTATTTAATAGTGCAGGTCCAGATATTTATACTGATTTATTTTTATATTTTCAACAATATCCTGTAGGTATTAAAGTTTTAGAAACTAAAACTACTATATTTAGAGATAAACCAATTTATATAAATGGTATTGAAGTTATAGAAGATATAGAAGTAAAAAGTTTAAAAATTCAAAATAAAGTTGATTATGTAAATGCAGGTTTAAATAGAGTACGAGAAGATATATTTAATAATCTTTTAAATAGTAGCGAATTACAAAATAATTTTAATACTAAAAATGAATTAATATTAGCTCCTAATCAAAGTGTAGCTCAATTAGCTGAAATTATTGCAACTTTATTATCGCCGAGTCTTACAACAACTCAAAAAAATATTAAAGAACAAGTTTTTAATAAAATTAAACAAACAGATTTAAAAAATGGGATAAACTTTTTAACTGTTTTAGAAGGTATTATTAATGGTGATAATATATTAAACTCAAGTATAATTAATAAAGTTTATAATATTAATAATGATACATTATTTCCAGTACTTAGTCCTTCAGAATTAAGTGAAGAATTAAGTATTATTAATTCTAGCATTGCTGCTATTAAAAATGGAGTAGCTTATGAAGATACAGATTTTTACAAAAAGTTTAATGGAGATATTATTAGTATGTCATTATGGGCAGACTATGTAAAAAATGCTAGTAATCCTTTAAGTTTATCTATATTTATTGGACATAAACTTGATGAAAATATTAAAGAAGAATATTCTGATTTTACACAAGCAGAGTTATTAGCTAATTTATTTAATGTTATAAGTTCTGGTAGTATCCCTACTCCAATTTTATCAGATAAATCTAATATTTATTTAATTGATAATTACAGTCTTAATCAAGGAGCTTTAAATCAATTAAATTTTAGACAAGATCCTATTTCATATTTTAAATATTTTATTAGTTATTTAAAAATAGATAATGAATTAAATGAGCAAATTAATAATGGTATTAATATTGGAAAAAATATTGATAAAGCTATTGCTAAGCAAAAATTAATTTTATTTAATCCTGCATTTTATGAAATTGCAGATAATGAAGAAGTATTAGAAATTTATAATACTTATGTTAATGGAGATACTGAAAATAAACAAACTGCTGAAAAACAACTTATAGATATTATTAATAAATACCAAACTAAATTAGGAAATGATTTATATCAAAAATTTATTGATACTAAATTAATTACTTATAATGATGATTTAGAAGGATATTATATTAATAGTAATTTATTAGATAAAACAATTTATTTAAAAACTAAAGCAGGAGTAGAGCAATTAAAAAATAATATTAAAGAAGTTGCTGTAAAACACTATGTTTTAAATACACAAGTTAAATTACTTTCAGTAGGTCATTCAGGTTTCTTTAAAGAGAATGATGAGCAAAAAAGAGTTAAAGCTATTGCTGCAAATTCTAAAAAAGTAAATTTAAATGCTACTTATAAAAATAAACAAATTATAACTAAAAATAGTGGTAAAAGAATTATTTTAAAAGACATAGAAAATCCCGTAGTAAATAAAATAGCTGAAGATTTTTTTCTTCAAAGATTAAAAGAAGAAAAGTTTTCTAATGAAGATATTCTTAAAAAAATGGCTAATTTGTTTTCAAATTATACTTTATTAGATGGTACACCTGTCTATTCTTTAAACAGTGCTAAATTAGATAAAATAAAAGAAGAATTTAATATTGAAGCAGCTCCTTTGTTAGAAAAAATAAATACTTTAAAATTAGAAAATAATTTAGAAGAAGTTGCTTTAATTCAAGAAGATTATAATAAAATTTTAACTAGATATTCTAATTTAGAAAAAGAAATTAAATTCTTGCCTACTAAAAAAAGTAATACTACTGATGCTTCATCTGTATCCTCTTTAGATTTTTCTAAAAAATATCATGTAGGATTAAATATGTATTCTGATAACCAAGAAGAAGCTTATAATGCAGAATTAAATGGTAATTATTTAAATAAGTTTACAGAAAATAACTTTAAAGTTATTAAAAATATAGTATATACTAAAACTAAAAGTAAAAATTCTGATATATTACTTCCTTACATGGAAAAAACATCTACAGATAATTTTACTGCACAAAGAGTATTTTTAGGAGAAGAGCCTAATTTATACCAAGCTATGATTGGAAAAATGTTTGGTTATACTTTTAATGAAAAAAATAAATCATGGACTTATAATCCAAATAATGCAATAATAGATAAAATTGTTTATGAGAGTGCTGTTAAAGCTGAAATGCCTGTAAACCAAAATGGAGATATTGTTGTATTTGATTTATTAAAAGAAATAGAAAATAAAAATATTAAAAGTTTAGAAGATGTAAATAATTGGAAACCTGAACAAAATTTTGAAGAAAATTATGTTATAGATATTCCTATTACTGAAGATAGATTACAAGTAGAAACTCCAGAACATTTAGAAGGTCAAGCAGATATAGGCACACAAATTGAAGGACTTATAAGTAATGGTATAGATGCAGACTCTGAATTTGTAATTAATAATAAAACATTTAATGGGCTTGAATTAACAAATTTATTAAATCAATTAAGAGTTAATTATGTAGACAAAGGAGAAAATGATTTATATAATGAATTTTTTAAAGAAGATAGAATTTATGATTTAGTTGCTTCATTATATAATGATAGAGAATATTTAAATTTAGAAACTTTAACCCCAGAAAAATTACCCGATTTATTAAATAATACTCAGTTTGGATTAGCTTTAGTTTCAAAAATACAATCTTTAATAAAACAAAATGTAGTTAAAACAAAAATTAATGGTATTCAATTTTTTAATGGAGTTGTTGCTAATGATAAAAGTTTAAATATATTAGTAGAAGATGTTATAGATGCAAATGGTAAAACTATTAAAAAATTAATATTTGAAGTAGCAGTACCTGCATTTAGTGAAAACATGTTTAAAGCAGCATTAAATTCTGAAACAGGAGAGTTAGATGTAAATTTAATTCCAGAAGAATTAAGAGAATTTGTTGTGTATAGAATACCAACAGAAGCAATGTACTCTATATTTGCAGTAAGAATTAAAAAATTATTACATCCTTCTTCTGGCCCAATTATTTATATGCCTGATGGTTCTACCAATATTGCAGGTTTTGATATGGATATTGATAAACTATTTGGTATTGTAAAAAATTATTATTCAAAAGATAATAAATTAATTCCTATTTCTTATTCTTTAGAAAAAGATAGTAATATTAATTTTAAAGAATGGATTAAAGAAAATATTACTGATATTGACCAATTAACTTTAAATGATTTATTTTTAGAAAAAAGTAATTTAATTGAAAAAAATCCAGATTTATTTAAAGAAAGATCTGATATTAAAAAATTAAAAGAAGAAAAAAATAAAATAATTTCTGATTTAGAAAAAGATTTAATAGAAGAATATGATCTTTCTGGAAAACAATTATCTACAGCACTTTCAAGACAATTAAAAAATTATCCAAGATATTTAGAAATTAAAGAAACTCTTAATACTTTTTATGACTCTATTAAAATAGAAGAAAATGAAAGTTTAAAAAATTCTGTAAAAGAAATAAATAAACAAATAAATGATATTTATGCTATTTATAAAGATTCTTGGAAAAATTTAAATGTTGCAGCACAACTTAGTACTAGTCAATATCAAAATCTTTATTTAGATATTATTAAAGGGGTTGTTACTAATGAAAAAAGTGTAAATGAATATATTACAGGAAATGGATTTCAAAGATTAGAAGATATAAATACTGATTTAGAAAATAGAAATACTTCTAAAGAAAGTAAAAAAGATAAATTATTAAGAGCTCAAAATCCTTATAGAGATGCTAATTTAGTTAACTCTTTAAATACTTTTAGAGATATTATGTCAGGTGCACAAAATATTGGACCTGCAGCTATTTATAACCAATTTGTAGCTTTAAATCAATTTTTAAAGAATTTTGGAATTGAAAGTACAGTAGGATTTAATGTTAAATCAATTAATTTATTAAGTAAAAATCAAAAAGATACTGAACAATTTAATATATTTAAAGGTTTAAATAATTATGTAACTAAATCTGGGTTAAAGCCAAATATGGCTATTGCTGAGTTATTAGCACAAGCAGTAGATAATATTAAGAAAGATTTATCTGTTCCTTTAAATTTGCAAAAACAATTAGTAGGATTAAGATCTTTATTATATATTACAGGTTTAGATGAAAACATTGTTGATAGAATATTTACAGATTATCCTCTAGTAGATAAAATTATTAAAGAATCTATTGAATCAGATGATATTAATAGATATAAAAATAATATATTTAAATATAATTTATATAATTTAAAAGAAAATCCTAGTAAATTTATATTTTTAGATAAAGATGAAAAAATAAACATTAATTTAGAATTATTAAATAAAAAATTTAAACCAGGTAATTTAGTATCAGACATATTATCTTCTGATATTTCAGAAGAAGAAATAGTTTATTTTTTACATGAAATGCTAGAATTAGCTAATGAGTTATCTGATATTATAAACACTATTAATTATTATCAAAAAGGGTTAGGTAAAAACTTTGCTAGTTTAATTTTTTCTTATGATAAAATAAAACAATTATTAAATTCTACTTTATCAAATAAATTTAATATTAATTTATCAAATAGTTTTATATATTATAAACTTCAAAAGTTAGTTGAAATTATAGAAAATATATATATTAAGTTTAATATTAATTTAAAAGATCCAAATTTTAATTTCTTTAAACAATATTTTAAAGAACTTAATAATATAAAATATTTAGGATATTTATTTAATGCTAATTTAAGTTCTAATTTATATTTAAATTTATTAGCAGAGTTTGGTTCTGCAGAAAATCTTAAAAAAGCATATTTTAAAGAAGTTTCTGACTTAAAATTAATTTTTGGACAAAATACTATAATAGAAAAAACTGGAGATAATTATGTAAAATCAGATGTGCAAAATTTAAATTTAAATATTTTAAATTTTATTATTAGATTTGTAGATAATAATCCTTTCTTTGAAAAAAATATAGAAGATATAGCAACTTTAAAACAACTTTATCCTTTTGATATACAATTTTTAGGCCAATCAGAGTCTTTTAATAGTTCTTTAAATCCTAAAAATATTATTGATATAATGTCAATAGATAATAAAACTTTATATTACGGAGGTAATCAAGATATTATTACTAAAGATAATGTATTTAGTGCACAAGAAATTACTCAAAAGTTATTTTTTATTAATATGGTTCAATCAGGATTATTTAGTGGAAAAAATAATAAAGGAAGAAGTAATGTATTTGATTTATTATTTTTAGATAATATTATTTTACAAAACTTTTTATTATATATTGATAAACCTTATTCTTATTTATTAAATAATTCAATTGTAAATTCTGAAATAATTAAAGATAATTTAAATATATTAAATGCTTATAGTGATTTTATTATTTTAAATAATCCAGAAATATTTAATAAATATACTAAAAATTTAGAAGATACTTATTTATTAGATAATAATACTAAAAAATTAATTAAAAATGTATTTGTTAATAGTACTCCTATAACAATAAATAATGATTATGTAGATGTTTATGTTGTAGATAAATCTATTATTTTGCCTACAGAGGATGCTAAAAAATTAGTAAAATTAGATAACTTTTTAAGTTCTGCTTATATTACTTTTAATGATAAAGGATCTAAAAAATTATTTAAATTAGTAGGTAGTTTAAATAAAGTAAGAAATGATAGACAAGCTTTTGAAGGTGAGAATTTATTATATAAAAATGTAGGAATTATTGGAGGTAATTTATTATCAAATGAATTTAATGGAAAAATAAATCCTATTGCATTTAATTCTTTAGAAGAAGTTATAAGTAATTTAGGTATTACTCGTTCTAATATAGAAAGTAGTAATGCAAATCTTGCAAATTTAGAGCTTACTTCAAATATTGCTACTGAAATTGAACCCATTACTCAACCATCTACTCAACCTACTGAAGAAGATTTTAGTTCAGTACCTCCTTGCGTAGATTAAAATTAATTAAACCATAAAAATTTATAAATATGTTAATAACACCAAAAACTATAGAACTATTAAACTATAGAATTAATCAAGAACAAAAAACTTCTAAAGAATACGAGCAAATGTATTTATGGCTTAAAGATAAAGCTTACTTTAATGCTGCACAACTTTGGAAGAAAAACTATGAAGATGAGTTAAACCATGCTTCTTGGGCTAAAGATTATTTATTATCTTTTAATGTAATGCCTGAGTTAGATAGTATTCCAGAACCTCCAAATATGTTTGAATCTTTTGAAGAAATAGTAAATAAAACATTAGAGATTGAAACTGAGACTACTATGCAATGTAGAGCTTTAGCTAAACATGCTTTAGATGAAGGAGATTATAATTTATTAACACTAGCTAATAAATTTAATGAAGAACAAGTTGAAGAGTTAAATAGTGTTTATGATTTATTAAACATTCTTAAACTAAGTTCTGACAAACTTATTATTGAACTATATATTAAGGAAAATATCTTAGAAAATTAATAATTTTTCCTTATATTTACCTTTTATTACTTAAATTAATTACATGGATAAGTGTACTTTTGGTTATATTGAAGACAAATTTAGATTAACTGACCCTGAAAAAGCAGATTATTTCAATAATTTAGCTTTAAATATTTGGAAACAAATAACCGATTCTTTATTGTTTAAAAAAGTTGTTGAAGTTACCCCAAGGTATTATTTAAGTCCTTTAAAAACTCAAAAAAGGAATAAACAACTCAAACTTATTGAAGATATTAATAATGAACTACCTGAACCTGTAGTAAAAATTAGTAATTCAGATTTAGTTATGGTTAATGTAAGTCCTTTATTTGGGCAAGAAACAAGTATTAATGCTGAAAATTTAACAAAATTAAACTTATCCAAACCTGATATTACAAAATATTTAAATGAAGGTTTAAGTGTTAAAAATAGTATTTTACAAAAAATTCATGATGAATATCTTACTGGCAAACCTACTTATGTTCAGAATGTAGATAAGGATCAAAATTTAATTCCTGGATCTTATAGATTAAATTATCAAAGTGATAAAATAAAAGGTAAAAAAAATACTAAAGTAGCAGCTACAAATATAGTTAACTCAGTTAAGGATAAAATAGAAACTGATTATCCAGGAGTAATTGTAACTCCTAATTATGATACTACATATATAACTTTTAAAGTAGCTCCAGGGCCTGATTTATTATCACAATATGAAACCCCAACTGAAACATTAGTTGAGACTCCTACTGAAACTTTAATTGAAACTCCTGTACTTAAAAGGGGAGAACTAGATAAAAATATTAGAACAAAGTATTTTGCTGAAGGAGAAACTACTACTGATAAAGAAATATTAACTAAAATTGCAAATTCTAGTCATCCTTTAAATCAATTAGCTAAACATTTAATTAAATATACAAAAAGAGTTAGTGTTAAATTAGTTCCTGAAATTATAGTAATTGATCCTCAAACAAATAAAGAAAAAAATTCAGCAGGACTTTATAAACAAATAGACTTATTTACTGAAGAAATTCAAATTAATGAGTTTGTAAGATTTAGAGGAATGGGGGTTGAGCCTACAATTATACATGAAATTTTACATTCTTTATCTGCTAAATGGTTAAGAGAAGTAAATGAAGAAAGTGAATTATATAAAGAATTTAATAAGTATTATAAAGAAACTATACAAAATGTAGGAGAATATATTGAAGGTAAAACTTCAGAAGAGTTGGGTAGAAATAATTTTTATGCAGTAAAAAATTTAGAAGAGTTTATAGTAGCATTATTTACAGATGCAAAATTTATTTCTGTATTAAAAGAAATCCCTGCATCTGAACCTACTAAATTTAATAATAAAATGGAAGAAATATTTAATTTTCTTTTATCTTTATTTAAAATAAATAAAAATAATTCTATTTATTCTGAAGCATTTGCAGTTGCTACTAATATTATTGAAGATCAAAAAAAATTAGAAGATTTTTTACAAGGAATTGATAATTTTGAAAATTTACAAGATGATATAGATAATTATTATATTGATGATTATTCAGAATACACAACTGAACTTCCTGAAGATACTTTTCAAGAAAATATTGTTACTGGTTCTGCTAAAATTTTTTCTACAATTTCTGAATTAATTCCAAATATATCTGATGAAAAAATAAATGAAATATATAATAATTATGTTAATTTAATTAGTATTGCAAGACCTGGTAAAGAAATACCTAAAGAAGTATTTAAAAATTTAATAACTCAATACCAAGTATTTAATTATAAAAATACTTATATTTTTGGAACTTATGATTCTGAAAAAGCAGTATTTGTAACTAGAGTAAATAGTTCTCCTAGTAGTAAAGAATTATTAGCAGAAGCTTTGCCTAACCTTGTAAATCAAGGTATAGATTTTATATCTTTTGTACCAGAAGATGTTGTTAAAAAATATGAAAGAAGTGGTTATACTATTTCTAATAATGCTTTTAATTATAATTTTAAGGGAGAAGATATGCTTAAATATACTGCAGTATCTAAACCTATTATAAGTGATAAAATTTTTGGAAAACCTTTAAATGAAGTAACTAGTAAAGAGTTTGAAGAATATAATAATAGTTTATTTTTAGGTTATATACCTGTAGAAGTTAATGGGGCTTTAATACAAAAAGCAAGTACAGATTTATCTAATATTTTAGAAATTTATTTAAATCAATTTGGAATTGCAGTAAAAGATATTAATGAAATTAAAAATAAATTAAAAATAGATGAAGTAGGTTTTGCAGATATATTGTCTAAAATAGCTTATGTTAAAGATAAAAAAGATTTACCTCTTATAGCAGGAGAGTTTATTGCATTTATGATGCAATACAATCCTTTAGTTAAATCTATTATTAATGATTTAATTCAAACTGAAGCTTTTTTATTACCAAAAGGTTTTGGAACTAAAGATATAGAAGGTAATTGGGTATATAATTATAATAAATTAAAAAAAGATGAATATTTTAAATATATAGGTCAATTAATTTCAGAAGATTTACAAAATAAATTAGAAGGTAATTATTCTAAATTATTAGTAGATAAAATTAAAGACTTAATAAAACAGTTTTTTACTTATTTAACTAATACAGAAATAAATAAAATTAATAAAAATGTAGGTATTATTTCTAACAATATTCTACAGCAAAACAAAAAGTTAATCACCTCGTCTCTATATAAACCAGGTGCATTTGGTAAACCAACTAAGCAAGTTTCTCTAGAGGAGGCTATGCAATCTGATAAGTTTGGAGAATCTATTATTAATGTATTGTCTAATATAGGTTTTATTTTAACAGGATCAACTTCTTTAGGAGAACAAGGTACTATTCAAAGACCTAATGAAAATTTATTACATGATATAGACTGGGTTAGTCTTTTTTCTAGAGAAGAAACTAAAAATAAATTTTTAACAAAATATCCTGAAGCTTTAAAAATTAGAGATATTTATGGAGAGGAATACATAACTGATACATGGCTTATAGTTCCAGAAGGATTTAAAATTAGTAATTTAGTTATAGAATCTAACTTTAATATTATAACTAGTTATAATGTAGTTGATAAAAATAATAATATTGTAGGTACTTATAATTTAAAAAAACAACCTAATTCTAATCAAAAAGAAGAAATAATTACAGGTGTACAAGGAAAAGTAATTGATTTTTTTACTTATGAAAGTTATAATCAAAAAGATCCTTTAATAAAAAATAATGTTAGAATTTCTAATTGGAAAGATATTTTTAAAGCTAAAATAGAATTTGCTAGATATAAAGATATTTGGGATTATAATAGGTTTATTCCTTATGAAAATTTACCTTTTTTGACCATTAAACCTGATTTAATTCCTAATTCTATTGAAGAACAATTTAATGAGTTTGAATCTTTAAGAAATAAAGATGCAGAAACTACTGAAGAGTTTGACAAACAAATTTTATATTCTTTAATATTACCAAATGTCAGTAAAGATAAATTCTTTGAAATATTTTCTCAAAACAATCCAGAAGAATTTAATAAATATAGGCAAAAAGAAGTTAAAAGAATTATTAATAACTTTGCAGAAAAATTTGGAATTACTATTGAGCAAATTAATCAATACCAAGATAGATATGTTTTAGCTAATAATAAAACATTAAGTTATAATGGTGTAGCTAATTTAGCAAATAAAACTATTAAATATTTAGAAGGAGATGAGGCTGCATTAACAGAAGAAGTAGCTCACTTTATGGTAGCTATGTTACCTAAAACAAGTCCTGAGTATGTTAATTTAAAAAATTATATTAGTAGAACTCCTGAATATCAACTTTATTATGAGTCTTACTTAGAAGTTTATAATGGAGATGTAGATAAAACTGAGGAAGAAATAATGGGTAAGGTTGTAGCTAATAGTTTATTAGGAGTTACAGAAAATGTACCTTTATCTTTAAAAAGTCTTATTACTTCAATTTTAAACTACATTAATAACTTTTTTAATCCAGAGTATAGAAAAGCTTTTCAAAGAAGTGTAGATAATATTAATCATTTATTTTTTACAGAAAATTTTGATACTAATTTTTCTGAAGCTAATATAACTTTTGATGAATTATACAGTTTAAAATTTACAACTTCTAATGATGAAAAAGTATTTAATTCTTCTACAGATGAAATATTAAGCAATATTTTACAAAACTTAAAAAACCAAAGACAAAGGTTTATTGAAAATAAACAAACTGATTTAATTAAAAGTATTGATACTTTAATTGATATAATTACAGAAAAAGATTCAAATATTGATAATTCTGATAGAATTATTAATTATATACAAATGTCTTTATTAGAGATACAAAAAGTTGAACAATCTTTAAATAATTTTGAAAAAAGTGGTATTTTAGAAGATTTAGAGAAGAAAAATTTTAATAACTTAACAAAAGAACAACAAGAAACTCAAACTCAAGAAGATAGAGCTAACCATTTACAATATGTAGCTGCAGCTATTACAACTTTACAAAATTTAAATTCATTAATTACTTTAATTGAATGGAATTTTAAAGGATTTAATAATACTTTTCAATCTTTATCAGATTATAATAAAATTATAGATACTTTACCTGATTCTAATGAAAATAAAATATTTTCAGAAGCATTAAAATTAACAAAAGCTACATATAGAGATGCAAAACTTGGAACTATAAAAGGAGTTTATCAAGATCTTTCTCAAAAATTATTAGATGTAACTTTTAAAACTTTAAATACTCAAGATCAAAAAAACTTTTTAGAATTAACACAAACAAATTTAACTCCTAATGTTAAAAAACAAGAAGATGTAAATAATGATATGTCTCCTTTAGGTACAGTTAAAGATCTTATTACAGGAGAATTTAATATATCTTCTTTTAAAGAAAATATAATGCCTTTAACTTTCCAAAAAGATGTTTATTTAAGATCTGTTGACAATGCTAATGCAGTTTTAAGGCAATTTGCATTAATGGCTTCAGCAAAAGATGTCCATGAATATAATTTATTTCAAGAAAAATTAAATCAATTAGGTGAATTTAATGAAACATGGGTTTCAGCAAAAGATGAAAAAGGTAAACTTACATTTAAGTTATTACAAAAATATAATTTTAAAGTATTTAGAAAAACTTTATCTCAAAAAATTGTTAAGGATAATTTAGCAACTATTATAAATCAAAATGTTATATTAGAGGAAGTAGAAAATAAAGATCCTAAAATATTAAAATCTATTATTAATAAAAAATATAATTCGCCAAATGCAATAAAAGATAATATTACTCAATTATATATTAATAAAAAAATATCAAAAAGTTTATTTTTATTTTTAAATAATTATATTAATGGGTATGAAACATTATATACTTTAAAATTAAGTGAACAAAATAATTTATTATCTAATAATAATCAAAATATATTACAAAAATATAAAAATGATTATATATTTCAATTAGAAAATAATTTAGCAAATTTAAATTTTAATAAAAAATCTTTACCTTATTTTAATAATAAATTTGCTTTTACTGAAAATACTATTAGTGCATCACAACTAGCAAGTGTTGTTCAAAATATTATAGATAATAAGAAAGCTGCTTTAATTGACAAATTTGTAGTAGTTCCCAAAACTATAAATGGTTTTGAAAATCCTGTTTACACAAATCAAATGGCTTATGTAGAAGGATTAATGAATTATTTTAAAAATAATATAGGGTATTTACAAGATATTGAAGGTGAAATTAAAATTGATAATATTAATTTTTTAATGCTAGGTGATGAATACTTTTTTAATTTATCAGATAAAAAATCTTTAGCAGGAATTAATTTTGTAGACAATGATTATATTAATTTAGAAAAACTTGTTCAATCAAATAATCCTAAAGAAAGGGAAATAGCAACATTAAAATTAACTGTTATTGAAAAAATAAAACAAGATAATTTAAAACATAATATGCCTTCTAATGATTTAGGAGGAGTATTAATAAATAATAGTGCTGCATTTTTAAGTAATTCTAAAGAATATAGAGAATTTTATAATAGAATATTTAGAATGGCTTTTCCTATATCTTTAACATTGGCAGCTTCAGTTAATCCATTAGCTAGTGTTATGGTATATCTTACTTATATAGGAGCATTAGATACTTTAATTTACAAACCTTTTTCTTTTTTAATAAATGATACAGAATCTAATTTATTAAAAAGAGCATATAATGCTTGGAAACTAAGTTTATCAGAATTTTTTAACAGAGATTTAAGAGAAAAAAATATAGAAAATAATGCTGAATTAGAAAAAGAAGTTGCAAAAGGTTATAAAAAAATAATTTCTAACTTAATTGAATATATAAAAAATAACCTAAATAAAAATAGAATTAATGATAATATTTTATTATTAGGAGAATATAAAATTCCTAAACCTTTTGAAGTTGAAAGAAATAATAGATTATTATTATCTACAGATTTTTTATCTAACCAAAAAAGCATTACTCAAGCTAGATATAATTATGAAACAAATATAAGATGGGAATCTTGGATTAGAATGACTGCTGATTATAATGAAACAAGGGCAGGTGTAACTAATTCAAATATTATTGATACAATTAAAGATAGGTATTGGTTTAATAAATTTTTTAAACCAACAAAATCATTAAGTGCTTTAAGGTTTACTTTAGGAATAATATCATCTAAATTATTAAAAGGTGTTATACAATCTGGAATAATAAACTTAACTATTGGTCAATTTGGAGTATTTTTACATACAAATCCTAGTACTTTTGCTAAAAGTGTTATTAATATGTTTGCTCATAATGCTGAAATGTTATATATGGGTACTAACTTAAATAATGTTGTAAATAGTTTTATAGGTAATTTTGGAAATCCTGCTAACCCAAATACTAGATTATCTTTTTTTGACGCATTAAAAAATATGTTTACAGGAAGAGATACTAATGTAGCAAAGTATAATAATAATCTTATAAAGCATATTTCAAGAAATTTAAGAAAAAATAGAGGTACAGGTTTTACAGAATTTGATGAAAGTGAATCTATCTTAACAAGGGAATTTAGCTTAACTAATACCCAAATGCTTAGCAATATTGGTGAAAAGTTTATTGAAGAAAATACAATATTTCAATATTTAAATAGTAATCCAATTATAGATGAGAATGGAAAGCCTATAAAAAATTTAAAAAAATATTTAAAAATTGAAAATGGTTTAATAGTTTTAGATAGAACTAAATTGCCTAAGAATTTATATTTAAAAAATACTACTAATTTAGCTTATAAAAATTATTATAATTTAGATATAGATTCTAATGTTAATATTGAAAAAGCTAGTCCTAAAAATTTAGGAATTAATCCTTTAACTAATGTAGAATTAAATGAATTTTTAAATATTACTATGTCAAATGATATTTCCAATTTAATGGAAAAAGCTCAAGGGGTGTATAATATTTTTAATAAAGCATATTGGAGAAATACTGGAATAGGATTAATATTATTTCAATTTAAAGATTATATATTATCTTCATTAACTACCACTATAGGGTCTAGAAAAATTAAAAACAATTTTACTAGTTATGAAACAGGTATTTTAAATTCTTTAACTAAGGCTTTTGATAGAATGGCTATTTCAGGTTATAGATTTATTGATAAAGATGCTAAATTTAATAAAGATGTAGATCAAAATTTATTAATTTTAAATAATGTATCTAAAATACAATTTTTTAGAGAATTAAATTTTTTAAGAAATCGTTTAGTTTCTTTTTTAACTCAATCTGAAGGTAAAATAAATAAAAAATTAAAAGAATTAGCTAATGATAATGAAAAATTTAGAAAAGATACAAATAGAAAAACAAGTTCTAATATTTTATTAAATTTACCTATAAATTGGTATTTAACAAATATTAAAGATAAACCAATTGATAATGTTAATTTTAAAATATCTGGAGAATTTAATTTAGATACTAATAATCCTAATTTTAATAAACAACTTAATTATATTAAAAGTTTAATTGATAAAAAATTTAAAACAAAAGAAAATTTTACTCAAGCTGATTTAGATATGTTAACTAAATTTGATATTGATCAAAATTATTTAAACATAGTTCAAGGTTATTTAAAATTAAAATTAAGTTTAACTGCAGATGTAGAATCAATTAACAAATTACTTAATTTTGGAGTTTTAAATTTAGGACTTATATTATTGTTAGGGTTTTTAAAATCTTTAGAGTGGCCAGAAGAAGAAGAAGATGAAGAAGGTAAAAAAATATTAAATTTAAAAGATTGGGGTCTTGCAACAGGAGAATATTCTTTAGCTAGTTTTCTATTAAACTATGTTCCTTTTGATATTGATGATGCTTATGGAATAGATTATAAAAAATTTACTGTAGAAGCTTATAAATTTTCACCTTTTTTATCTCAAATTAAAGAAATTTTAGGAACAATTGATATAGGGTATGAAGAAGAAATGTTTGAAAATATTACTGAAGAAAAAAAAGAATTTTTATTAACAGTACTAGAAATGAATAATGCAGAAGAATTACCTTTATTAAAGCCTAAATTAATTAAAAATGAAGAAACAGAAGAATTTGAGTTAATTTATGGATCAACATTATTAAAAAATAAATTAATAGGATTAGGTATAAATAAAGAAATTTTAAATAGTTTTTCTTCTTTTGCAGAAGATAAAGAAAAATTAAAAGAAAGAAAAAGTAAAAAATTTATTGAATTATTATCTAAAAAAGCTATTGATAATAGATCATATAAATTTGGAGATAGAGATCCTAATAAAAGTGAAGAAGACAAAGAAGAACAACAAGAAATACAGGAAGCCTACCTAGAAGATAAAGAAGCTTTACAACAAGCATATAAACAATTATCTGAAGAAATGAAAAATAAAAATAAATAAAAAAAAAGCCACCAATTAAGGTGGCTTTTTTAATAATATTAAATATTTTCTGGTCTATAAATATAATATGGACTATTTGCATAAGTCATATCTACATCCTCACTAGACATTCTTGGATTATTAATTTTTATTTTAGGGGGAGTTTCTTTACTATAAGGTTTAATAAAATCTGCATTGTGCCATCTTAGTAAATTATTAGGTTGTATACAAAAATTACCACAATCCATTTCAATAAAATGGAAGCATTTGCTATCTAAATCTTCAGCATATCCTACATTAACACTATTAGGATCAGTTTCATAGTCATCTATTGTAAAATGATAAATACCACTTCTCCATTTTCCATCTCTACAAAATACATCTACTCTTTTATGTTGTAAAAATTTAAAACAAGTAACTGATATAGCACTAGATTGGCAATCCCAACTTTCTAATAGAGAAAGTCTTTTTTGTTCATTATTAGATAGCACATCATAATCATCCTTATGTTGAAGTGCTGATATAGGCATATTCCACATTATTGCACCTATATTAGACTGAAAATGAAATAACATAGGATAGTTTATAACAGACTTAACTCCAAATATAAATCCTGGTAAGTCTTCTTCTAGGCCTATAAATTCTTTTCTAATTTTACACTCTATATAAGGTGTATTTGCATTTAATTGTGCCATATTTTAAAATATATATCTAATTTTTATTTTTAAATCTTCATTAATTAATTGAGTAAGTTCATTAATTAATTTTTCTTTTAATTGCCATTTGTATCTAACATTATTTCCACCATACTTACTTATTTTTTCTTCTTGTATTTCTGGATTCCATAATAAAGATTCATTTAATCCTCTTTCTAAATTAATTTTATTTAAGTTAGCATTATGAGTTAAAAATATAATTTCTAACCCACATTGGTCTTTAAATTCTTGACTAACTTCATTGTTAATTATATTAAATAATTCTTTATAATCATTTAAATAATTGTCATAATAAATAACAGGACTTAAATTAAAATGTACTTCCCAACCTGCTTCAAATAATTTTTGAGCTCCTTTAATTCTAGTTAATGTTAAACTTGTAGACTTTTCTACTTGAGTTCTAATATTTTCTGGTATTAAAGAATGTCTTATTCTAATTTTTTTATTAGAGTCATAATTTAATAACAAAGGATTGTACCATTTAGTTGCAAATGTAGCACCCATTCTTGGATGATCTTTAAAGTAATCAAATACTCTTTTCCAATCATATTTATTCCAATATTTATTTATATCTACATCACACCCAATATCTACAAGGTATAAACTATTATGAACTTGATTAGGAGTTTTAATTAAAGGTTTAGTATTAACCCAATTATTACAAGCTAATAAAATTTCACTTATATTAGTATTAAGATAAACAGCTGGTCTATTAAATCTGTGTACATAACAATATTGACAATAAGGATTATTGTTTTGGTCTCTACACCCTAAAATAAAATTGGCAGAAGTAGCATCGCCACTTCTACCATTATCTTTACATAATATTGTTTTAGTTTTTTGAAATTTTTCCATTTAAATTAAATTAACAAGCATTTCTATACATTATATTATACTTTTGGATTATTAAATCAACTTTTTGCCAATTACTTCCAGCTGCTCTTACTTCATTTTCAAACATTTTATCTAATTGAGCTTTGTCGTATATGCAATCTTTAGAGCATGATACTATTATAAATAATAATAGGATAAATAATGTTTTTTTCATTTTATTTAATTTAATTTTTTAGTAAGAATTTCAGTTATAATATCTTGTACTTCAAATTCAGATTCATTATCAGTATCAATACAATCAGGAATTAATTCTAATTCTACAAGTTTGTCAGTTATTACAATTGATATATCTCTTATATCATCTTCAGTTAATTTTTTCATTGTGTTTGTGTTTAATTTTTAAATTCATTATTGGGTGTATTTCTGTAATACCATGTGTTTTATCAAAAACATAAGGTCCTTCAATTTCAATACTATCTCCTTCTGTTGGAATTATAATTTTATTTTTATAAAACCAACAAATTGGAAATATTGATGGGACAGCACATACAATTTCACCTACTATACACCCATTTTCATCTTTATGGTTATTTTTGGATAATAAACTTTTATTCTTTATTCTTAATTGAATATGTATATCACCATCAAGATCTGATTCAACTTTTTTAACTCTTCCTACTAAAGTTTTGGAAGAATCTAATAGAACCAATCTTTTTGGGTGATGCACTCTATTACAAGGACAATCTTCTTTTGAGACTAAGGTTAATAATAATAAAATACCTATAACTAATAATGTTAATTTCATATTATAATTATTTATTTATAATTACCCACTACAAGAAGCACACTCTAAAATATTTCTAACAAAACTTTGGGCACTACTTTCACTAAATTGATAGTATAAAGTCTTAATGCCTTCTTCCCAAGCATATAAATATAGTTGATTAATATCTTTAGCTGGTACAGAAGGATGTATTGTTAGATTTAAAGATTGAGCCTGGTCAATAAATTTTTGTCTTTGAGCTGCTTGTAAAATAATTTCTTTAGGAGAAATTTCTAAAAAAGTTTTAAAGACATTTTTTGTAGGAAAATCTAAATGTTCTACAGATCCATTATTTTTTAAAATGCTTTCCCAAATTTCATTAGTATTTAAATTGTACTTTTCTAATTCAGTTACTAAGAAAGGATTTTTATATACAGTTTTAATTTTAGCTAAATCTTTAATAAAATAATTAGATTTAATAGGCTCTATTCCCATACTTACTTGCCCTAAAATAAAAGATGAAGATTTTGTAGGAGCAATTGCAATTAATGTAGTATTTGCAAAACTTTCTCTACCACAAGTATATCCATGAGTATTAAATAAAGATTGACTAGCTAATTCAGTTCTTTCTTTTAAAGTTTTAAATATTTGATAGTTTAATTGCTTAGTTTCTAAAGATTCAAACTCAATTAATTTAGATTGTAATAAAGAATGATACCCTAAAACTCCTACACCAATAGCTCTGTGATTTTTTGCAAACCTATAGGCTCTTTTCATACCTGGAAGTACTGAAGACTTTTCTATAAATTCATTTATTACAGCATTTAAGAATAAAGTATAAGTTTCAATAGCATCTGTATCTTTTATTTCATCCCAATGAAGTAGGTTTATAGAACCAATACAACATACAAATGACTCAAAACTATTTGTAGGAAGCATTATTTCGGAACAAAGATTACTTGCAGTAATTTCTAATCCTAATTCTTTGTAAGGAGAATTATTATTAGCATTATCTTTAAACATTAAATAAGGAAACCCAAACTCAGTTCTTTTCTCAATAACTTTAGCCCAGATTTTTCTTTTAGGAGTGTCTCCTTCTTTCATAGACTTTAACCACTCATCTGTAATAGTAACACCAAATTGCAGATTTTGTATAGGATTACCATCACTACCTATTTCTAAAAATTCTTCAATATCCTCATGTTCTATAGGAAGCCATATTGCACAAGCACCTCTTCTGGATTCTCCTTGCTTACAAGTATCTATTACTGTATCATAAATTTTAGCATAATGAGTTGGACCATCTGCTTTACCACCTGTAGATATAACAGTACCTCTAGATCTAATATTTCCTAAATAAGCAGATGTTCCTCCACCATATTTAGACATTAAGCCTATTTCTCTTGCAGCATTTAAAATGCTATCTAGAGAATCATCTACATTAGACCCATAACAACTTATAGGTAATCCTTTAGTTTTACCAAAATTACTCCATACAGGAGTAGATAAAGAATAAAAGCCTCTTTGCATGTAATTTTCAAACTTATCAGCAAAACCTTCTATTTTAAGAATTTGTTCTGCACTATAAGAAATGTGTTTAATTCTTTCTTCAGGAGTTTCTGTAATGTATCCTCTATTTAAATAAAGTCTACTCTCCTCATTTAACCAGTAATTTTTAGAATAAGTCATCTTCTGTAATTGATTTAGTTTTTTTAGAATAATCTACGCTACGTTTATAAAAAAAGTCCCCTTCTTTTGTTGAAGTTATTTCTACTTCAAACCACATTGTTTTCTCAAGTAAAGTAATGTCAGGACTAAAAACAGGACTCATTCCTATTTTTATAAGAGAATTATTAAATCTATTCATAATAAAATGTTGGATAGTTTCTTTAGATAAGAAATCTAACTCTCCTTTTTCAAATATCCAATCAAGTACCTGGCACTCAGCTATAAATGCTTTTTTACATGCAGAATAAACTAAGTTTTCAAATTCTTCATCAAACCATTCTGGATTCTCTCTTTTAATAATATTAATTATTTCAACTCCAAAATTACCATGAACATCTTCTTCTTTACTTGTTGCTTCAACTACATTTGATATACCTTTAAAAAGATTTTTTTCTTTATTAAAAGACATCATAATTAGGAACTGACTGAATAAAGAAACATGCTCTATAAATAAAGAGAATAAAAGTATACTTTTAGTATACATTTTATTATCCTTACTTCTAGTTCCATCTAAGTATTTAGTAAGATAATTGATTCTATTTTTAATAGCAGGAACTTCTATTAAGGTTTCAAACTCTTTCTGTAAGCCTAAGACATTTAATAATTCAGCATAAGCATCTTTATGTCTAACTTCACTTTCTGCAAAGGTCATACCTACATCCCCAATTTCAGTTTTAGGCATTCTTTTATACATATCTGCCCAAAAAGTTTTTACTTTAACTTCTATTTGAGCAATAGCTAACATTGTTCTTTTTATAGCTTCTCTTTCAGAATCATTAACTTTTATTTTAAAGTCATTTATATCTGAGGTAAAGTTAAATTCTGATTCTAGCCAATAAGAATGTCTAATAGCTTTTTTATATTCTAAAAGTTCAGGATATTCATAAGGTAATATGTTTTCTCTCTTTTTAAAAATATCTTGTTTCTCAAAGACTCTTTCATTTTGATTCATTTTTTTTGTTAATTTTTAAATATTAATAATAATTTTTTTTGGGGAAAAAAGGGTTACAAATCTATAAAAAAATTATTAATTATATGATTTTTTCTTTTACAAGAATATCTTTAACTTTTTTAATTAATTCTTCAATAGTGCCTGAATTATCTATTGTATAATTAAACTCTGCAGTATCTAAACTTGTCTCACTTGGATGGTCTAAAAGGTTTATTCCAGGTCTATTTACTCTAATAGTAATACCTTCTCTTTTTTTTATAGCTGTTAGTTCATTACTAAAACGTAAATCCGTTATTATCCAATTAGGATAATAATTTTTATAAGACATATCAGACATTTCATCTAATATTGTATTTGTAGGATTAAATTTAGACACATAATCAGCAAATAATGCATTGCACCATACATTAGTATGTAATCCATTACGCATTGCTTCTGTGCCAAGTTTTTGAAGAAACTCTCTTGAAGTCATTTCTACCCAGTGTTCTCTTCCTTGCCATTCTGTGGAATAACACCATTCTCTACCAAGAGCTTTTTTTTTAAACTCTTGGTCTTCAAACTTTTCTATAGGAATACCAGTAAGAAGGGAAGCTATTTCTTTTACTTTACCTGCAAACTTTTTTATTTCCCAATCGCAATATTTTTGTTTAAAGTTTTTACAATAAGACTCAAAATCATCTTGAGAATTAGGGTGTTGATACCCTCCTTTATCTTTATCTGTTAAATATTGTATTATTTTTCCAACAATATCTTTTCCTGAACCTGATTTACCACTTAATGCTAAAATCATAATGATATATTTTTATTATTACAATATAAAACTGCTACATTATCTTTTTTAATAGTACATTTATAATATTCTTCTTGATGAATTTTAAGTTTGTCAATATTAAAAGGATTTGTTATTATTTGCATACCAGATTTAGTTTCTAATTCAGGTAAAATAGTTTCATTTCCTAAAAAAATATCTTTAAGTATATTTCTTATTTTAAATAAACCCGTTAAAGATAAATTATTAAAATACAAGTTAATAACATAAAAATTTAAAGTAGGTTTCATATTTTCAATAGAAGTTAAAAATATATCAGAATAATCTAAATCTTTAGTTTGAAATTTATTAGAAAGGGTTTCCACCATTTTGTATCCTAATTGTTCTTTAGAATAAGAACCTAGTTTAATATATACAGTTCCATTAAATATATTTGCCAGTCTTTTCATTTCATCATAATAAAAAAATAATTCACTTAAACTATTAATCATATAATGTTTTATTAAATTATTATTTTTTTGATAAGGCTGATCTAAATTATCATTTTTATAGATAATTATTTCAAAAAAATATCCAGGTTGAAACTGGAGTATTGGTAAAATTTTATTTAAGTTATCAATCATTTTGTTTAGTTTGAGTTAATAATGTTTCTAATTCTTTTTTAATTAAAAAAAGATTATCAAATATTTCTATACTATTATTACTATAAATTATTGATAATTTCTTTTCTAAGTTTTTACTATTATTTATGTCAATAAGAGCTGCTCTAATTGCTTGTTGTTTGTTTAAGCCAATATTAATATATTTAGAAATTAATTCTTCTGTTGTGTATTCTAGCATAGTTTTTTGATTAAAATAAAAAAGTTTGTAAACTTAAAGACATAGTATCTTTAAGCTTACAAACTAAATAAATAAATAATATTAATTAAACAGTAAACCTATTTAATATATTTTAAAAGTAAACCTGTTATTTTATATTTAAAAAATACATTACAAAGTTTTTTTATGTAATTTATTCTTTAATTTTTTTAGTAGTTCTTGGTTTTCTAAAAGTATTTGGTTTTTTACTTGGGGTATTTTTTTCTAACTCAGAAGCTACTTCTTTTTTGTTAGTTTGTGGAGTTATTATTCTTCTTGATAACTCTATAATTTTGTTTTCTAACTTACGATTTTCTTCATAAGAATTAGCTAATTTAAAAACTAATCTATTTACTTCATTTTGTATAGTTTTAGTTAGTTTTTTATTTATAAAATACTTATAAAATAAAATAACTGTAAAACATAAAGTAATTCCTTCACTTAGAATAAATAATTTAATTAAATTGTTCATATAATTTGATTTTTATGGTTTAGCTTACAAATATACAGTGTTTTTAACAAATAAAACTTTTTAAAATTAAATTAAATGTTAAAATTATTAAATAATATAACATTAATATATTAATTACAAATTAACAGCTAAATTATTTTTTATTAAATTTACTTTATCTCTATTGAGCTTTTCTTGAATTATTTCTAATAATCTATTAGACCCTAAAAATTTAACAACATCTGAAGGATCTTTTTCTTTCATAAAAGAAGGGTTGTTAAGATAATTTAATCTAGTATCAATTTCTAAAGTTAATAATCTAGAAAATCTTTTACCAGTGTCATCATTGTCAGTATATATATAAACATGGTCAAACTTGCTAAATAGTTCATCAATTATAGGTAGCAATATTTTGTAACTGTTTTCTGATGGCAAATTAAATGCATCAAACCCAAGACTATTTAAACACATAGTATCCTTTAAAGAAGAAGTAATAAAACAAACATTAGTTTTATACTCTAATTTAGAATAACCTTCTAGGATAGCTTTAATAGTCCTCCATTTTTGCATAGGATTACCTAAAGGATTATATAATTTAAATAATTCATCATTATCATAATAACCAAATATAGGATTAAATTTGCTAGAAGAATAATTAATAACATCATTTTTTAATACATACTTAATAGGTTTAATTTCAAACCTATTTAAAATATTTAAATTAATTTGAAATTGATTCCAGTAATTTAATTCAAAATCTTCAAAAGATTTAATAATACCAGTATATTTAGACTTTTGTTCAATTACAGGTTTTTTTTCTAAAATTAAAAGAGGAGCTTTTTGGTGCTCCCCCTTAATTTCAGATAAAAAATTACCTTTAACTTTATTACTATACTTTAAATCTAAATTAATTTTATTTATACTAGACTTTCTATCATTTAAATTATACAGTTTATTTACATATTCAATACAATCTAAATGAGTAGGATTAAATGCCCAGTCCATAAATAAAAGAGTATCATTTCTTTCTGTAAAATAACATTTAGGAGTTTTATCATTTCTTAATGGATTTTTAAAACTAGTTTTTAAGTCAAAACTTCCAAAATAATGCCTAAATATTTCATACTGTTGATCTAAAGCATATATCATAATAGAGTTTAATTAAAATGCAAATGGATTATCTCCTAAGGTACTAGATTGAGTTTGAGGAGGAGTATTTGCTTTTATTTCTTCAGGATTAAATTCTTCTAAAGTTTCAGATATTGGAGCAATGTTACCAGAGAATCCACCATACTCTCCCATTAAAGCATCTATAATTTCTTTTGCACCTTTTCTATTAGGATTATCCTTCATAAATGCTTTAGAATAAATTTCCATATCATAGTAAGTATTGTTATCTACTTGTCTACTTTTAATACCACAATATACTTTAATAGTTTTATTATCTAAAACTAATTTTTGCAAATCAGCAAAATCTCCTTTAAATAAATTTTCTATTGGTAAGAAAATTTGAGGAGTATCTCCATCTTTCAAAGTATATTTAGATAAATCAGTTTCCCAATTCATAAGTTTAACAAAAAACTCAACTACTGCATCTTCTCCTTTAATACATTTTCTTGCATTTTCAGTATAATACCAAGTTTTGTTTTTATTTAACACAGACAAATCTTCTACATATGTAGCAAAGCCTTGACCATTTATCATTTTAGTTTTGCCAGATCTAGCAACATCATATCTGCCTTCTAACCAAAAAGTTACTTTGGTTTTTACATCTACTGCAGGAAGCAAACCCCAAATATCTATTCTTAAAGACTTTACTTCTTGTCCCTCAACATTCTTAGTAGTTAAATATTGTGGCTCAGAAGTTATTTGTCTATTAAGAAAAGCACCCAAATCTTTTCCACTTGGGTTTACCATAATAGGTTGAAAAGATCCTACACCATAATATTTCTTAATTGCAGGATTACTACTAGCTGTTTTTATGTTATTATTCATATAAATTTATATTATTTGTTTAAATTGTTAATTATTAAATAAAAATTTGATTCCAAAAAGTTATAAGTTCTTCTTTCTCATTAAGTTCAGAAATTTTAAACTCTTTATTTCTTAAATGCTTACTTCTAGATCCGCCTATTACATCATCTGTGTGATTAAAAGATAGTATATTACTATTTTTATTTTCAGGGTCTCTATACATATATCCAATTGCATCTACTCTTAAAGCCAATAAATCTTTTAGTTTACCTTCTAAATTTAATTCTTTAATAGTTTGACCTGTTGCAGTTACTGATTTGTCAGATACATGCCCTACTACTATTAAAGTCTTACAGAACTTTGTAAAAAATTCCATAATTTTAAATAAAGCTTCTCTTTTATATACTTGACCTTTGCCATAAGCTAACTTATCTACATCAAAATCAAAAGATTCATTTTTATTTTCTTCTCTATTGTAAGATCTTACTGCTAACTGATTAAGAACTTTTTCTTTTAATGAAGTAACTGTATCAATAATAATATAATCATACTGGGGTTTTTGTTCAGAAAAAGCTTGTATAATTGTATCAAACTCATTAAGATTAGTCATATTAACTTTTGTACATTCATAAAAATCTGCACCTCCTTCCATATCTAAAATAAGAGAATTAGATAGTTGAGATAATGCATGAGTTTTACCAGTTTTTTTTTGAGAAAAAATAACCATAGTTCTTGGATTAACTACAGTTGGTTGTTGGGGTTTTGTGGGTAATAAAAAATTTTCTTTACTCATTTAAAATTTGATTTTTTTTATTTATAAAATTTGTAATTTCTAAACTATTTTTAGGCTCAGGTAAAGATTCAAAACTAAATCCTTTTGGATTAAAAAAGATAGGTTCAGCCACACCTGTTCTTCCAAATCTATTCTTACACATGTGAATAGATCTAAAACAATCTTCTAACCCATGAGATTTATCTGATTCTAAAATTTGATAACCATAATAATTGTTTAGTTTGTGTTTGTAAGGAGAAAATAATCCTAAAATAACTTGATAAGATCTTGCTACTTTTATATTATCTCCTAATTTCTGAGGCTCAGGTTCTAATCTACCTGCTTTAAAGTGATTTAAATCTCCTGCAGCCATCTGTTGTTGTTGAACACAACATACATGCCAGTTCCAATGTTTAGTCATTTGTTTTCTAGCATAAGAATTAACCATTCTGTCTATACTTCCAGATAAATCTAATGGAATTCCTAAATCATTTTTTTCAGGTTCTAAGATATTAACATTATCTATAACTACTGTTACAATTTCATTAGGATTATTAGGTTTATAATGACTATAGACTTCCAATGGACCATCTTTAGTTTCAATTGTTTTGTTAATGTGTTGGCCTCTAGAATAAGATAAATTCCTACATTGTTTATAAATACCAGTAGGATTTGACGTATGGTCATCAAATATTATAAATTTCTTTATTAAATTAAAATAATCTTTAATTATAGTAGATTCCATTAATTCAATAGTTTTTTCATCTAAAGGATTAATCCTTGATAATAATTCATCTTGAGTTTTATTGACATTGTAATATTTAGCTAAAGCATACTGAATAATACTAATCTCAAATTCTTCTACTGATTCTTCTAATCCAAACCAATAACAAACATAATCTAAATCAGATGGGTTTTTTAATGATAATATATAATCTGCTACGCTAAATACATAAATATATTTAGCTAAAGAAGTTTTACCTACTGAAGTCTCAGCAGTAACGCAAACTAATGCTCCAGGAAAAATACCACTAAAGTACTTTTTCATACCATTAAAAGGATTGGGAACACAATTAATATACCCATCTAATAATTGTTGTTTATTTTCTTTAATTCTATTTAATATTTCCATTAGAATACTAATTTATCATTTTTAATAAACACTCCTTTTTGCATTTCTAATATATTATCTAATAGTAAGCTTCCACCATTTTTTTCTATAAAGTATTGGGCATCCAGGGAGAAGGCAAGATTTCCATTATCTTTAATGTTTTGATGGTAAAAGTCTACTGCTCTTAAAATTTCATCAAAAGATGTTTTATATTTATTAATAAATACTTCTAGTTTTTTCTTAATTAAAGATTTTGGACTAAAAGATACTTTATTAATACCTAACATAGTTTGAGTAAATTTTTCATAATAATTTTCAACAAAATCATCAGTTATTTCACTTACATATTTTGTTCCATTAAGTACATTTAAACCTAAATTTGTTACTTCAAAATTAGATAAATCTGTGTTTGATTCATTATTATCAATAAATCGTATTAATCCATTCCTTAATAAAGGGTTTGGAAATTTGCATTTAGGATAATTGATTAATAATTTACCTACTGTTTCTTCTGTAATCATTTATAATTTAATCAATGGGTTCAAATAATTTTAAATAACATTTATTCACATTCTTGACAAAATTTTTTGTATTCAAGATTGGCTAAATGTTGAGAGTACAAAGATACAAAAATTTCATAATTGTTTATCAATGTATTTACATTTTCTCTATTATTTTTTTTATCTAAAATAAATAATTCTGGTAACATACTAAAATTACTTTTTTTATCTCTAAGTAAATTAGAGGTATCCTTCAAATTGCTTTGAGTTGTTTGTAACATAAAATTTATAAATTTCTAAAAAAAACTTCCAATCCATGGAAGCAATATCTGTTCTACCCATTTTATGTCTTAAAATAAACGGATGTTTATGAATTAAGTCATTTTTTGGATAATTTTTTTCTAGTAGTTCTTTGCTCTCATCCCTTAAAATATCCCATTTAGGTCTATTATTTAAATAGCCCATTTTGCATTGAATATTTAAAGGTAAAAAAGCTAAATCTACTTTACAACTATCAAGTAAATGAGATGCATTTCTTGAAGTCTTTGCTTTTGGGAAAATATCTCTTAGATCTTTTACAGTTAATTGTTCTAATAGATGTCCCTTTCTTCTTTGTTTATTACTCATTAGTTTCTCATATTTTTTATTTTAAAAGTTATTAATTTTTTTACACTATTTAGCAGCGTACCAAGACTCTGCTACATTAGCATCTGCACTCATAAATAAGACTGGATTAGTTAGAAATAAATTACCTCCATTAATCATGCTTTGTTCTAAAATAACTTTATATTTATCACATAAAGAATCTTTTACTTCCAAGACAATCTCATCATGAATAACATTAGCAATTCTAACATTCCAGTAGTCATTATTTTTTTCTATTTCATTAAATAACAATACAGTAGCATATTTAGTTTGGTGTGCTGCAGTTCCTTGAGTTGGTGCATTTAAACATAATCTAAGATACTGAGATTTTAAAGTAAAGTAATCACTTATCTTATGTTTATTACTTAAAAATAATTCATAAGCAGCATAATTTTTAACTTCATAATAATCAAATACTTTGTCTGCTTCTTTTTTATTCTTATACTCTGCTTTACCTAACCTATAAGTTTCCCAAAAATTATTATCAAATTTTAAAATATCAGCATGTGCAACTATAAAATATTTATAATTAGGTAATCTAAGTTTGAAACCTAAAGCATATTCAATATATCCTTTATTAATAGCTTCTTTTAATTTATTATTACCATACTCATAAATACCAGAATGTAATTGTTTAAATAAACTTTCAATTCGCATACCTTCTTCAATAGGTAAGCCTTCATTTAGTGCTAAAGTATAGCCTGTACCTCCAAACTGAAAGCAAAATCTAGGCCCTTTAGAAGCATTTCTTTTAGCTTTATGTTCTTTAATAATTTCTGCATCAGTTAAATCTTTTATTTCAGGATATAAAACTCTGGCAAATGCACAATGCAAATCTTTTTTATCTACAATAGATTCAATCATAGCAAAATCTCCTGTAATATCAGCACCTACAATTGTTTCTTGACCTGCATAATCTGCTACTATAATTTTATAACCATTATTAGCTATAAAACATTCTCTTGTTTCTTTAGTTGCAGGAAAATTCAAAAAGTTAATCTCTCCTTTTCTTGAAGAAATTCTAGCAGTATCTAATATAGGATTAAATCTAGTATATACTCTATTATCAGGTTGTATTTTATTTAAAATACCACTACCAAAAGTGGTTACATTATGTTCATTTTCTTTAAAATTTAACCATAATTTTACAAATTCATGTTTAGATTTAGATAAAACATTTTTTTCTATACTTTCTTTAACAACTCCTTTTTCATCTATCTCAACATTAATACCTAAACTTTTAAATACAGGTATCATTTGTTGAGAAGAAGATAATAAACAATTAATTTTTTTTTCAGTAGAAAATAATTCTAATTGTAAATTTCTATATTTAGGAAGATTATCAAAAATATATTCTTTAACTATATATTCAGCTTCTTTATATTTTTTATAGTCAATATCCATTTTGTTTTGCCAAGCATCTTTAGATAAAGGCAATCCACATAATTGAATATAAGTTAAAGCTCTTATATGGCTACAATGTAAAACATAAGTTTCTAAAGCATTATAATCTGTTAATTTTTCTAAATATTTATTATGTAAGTCTATTAGTTTATCTACGTCATTAAAACAATATTCAATAGTTGAAGGTTGAGATAATTGAACTGTAGCTATATTACCTTGTTCAGTTTTATCATAATAAATATTTAATTCTCTATTCATACATTCTTTAAAAGAATTTCTTATAGAAGGATCTCCATTATAATAAATCATAGAAGCTAACATTGTATCTCTTACATTTTTTATAAAATAATTTTTTATAAAAAAGAAAGATAAATCAAATGCTGCATTATGAAATATTATTATTTTGTTTTCAATAAAAGGTATTACTTCTTGTAAAAGAATAATATTGCCTGTATGAGTTTGTAAATCTATAAGATAGTTATTAGTGCCAGTACCTATTTGTATTGAAAATATAGAGTCTGTAAATGGATCAAATCCTGTAGTTTCTGTATCTAATGCAATAGTTTCAGGCAAAACCATATCTTCTAAAGAACAGTAATTATAATCACCTATTTTTTTAAAAAATTGCTGATTTCTAGTTATTATATAATTCATTAGATAAATTGTTTTAATATTTGAAAATCTTTAGCATCAATTACTTGTGCATTATCTATACTATAAGTTTCTTTTTCTTTAGAAAGCTTTAAGAAAGGATAAGGTATATCTTCTACATTTAATTCTGCTTGCATTATTTCATATAAACCTTGCTTACTAATTAATTTATTTACAAATGCACTAACAGTATCTACAGAAGTTAATAATGACATATTTAAATATAATCCTTTTTTTAATAATTGTATATGATTATCAAAGTCTTCATTATCAGGTTTAATAGTAAACACATGCGCAATATCATCTTCATAATAATCAATAGTTTCTGGTATTTCTTCTAAGACCTCTAAAATAGTTAATTTCTTTTTATTATAAAGAATATTATTATTATATTTTACATCTTTTTTAAATACTAAATAAATAACATTACTAGAGTAATTATATTCAATCTCTTTATTAAATAAATAAGAATTAATTAAATTTTCAGTATGAAAATATGTTAAAATAGACAAATTATTAGCTATTTTTTTAAAGATACTTATATGATTTAATAAAAATAAAGAAGTCTGAGTCATTTTTAACTCTTCTAATTCTTTAAAAAATTGGGGCTTCTGGGGATACTTCAATATCTTTCCATTCATTTTTAATATATTTTTCAATTAAATCTAAGGCATCATCAATTAATACTTTACCCTCTATTTCATCACGATATGATAAAGGATAAATAAGTGGTTCATCAACTTTTAGTGAATTACATACCACCCAATGAAAAGGCCTTAAAGTATAGTTACTATAATTATTTTTTTCCATAAAATCTTCTATACCCATTAAATAGAGTTTACCTTGTAAGTGATAAAAATATTTTTTAACACTATCAGGAAACTTTGGAGGATAACTACTAGATTTTAAATCTGTTACAATTATTTCTTTATTAACATGATCTATTCTTAAATAATCTAATTTAATAAATATGTTAAAGTCTCTATATTTAAAACTATATTCAAATTGAGCTTGGCCACTAGAAAATAAATATAAAGCTTGTTCATCTTTTAATAAATAATTTCCAATTTCTTGACCTAAATCATAGTTTGTTTTTAACAATTTATTTTTTGGATCTTTATAATATTCTATATAATCTTGGTATTCTAAGATTGTATCTAACATTTTTTGATAATTCTTAGACTTAACTTCCATTGCTTGGCTTGCTTCTTCTACAGAAACTAAGTCAAACTCTTTTTTATTATCAATAATGTAATCTATAATAGACTTTGGTTGAGGTTTAGGAATTAATATATCTAATATTAATTCTGTAAATTCTTCTTTAAATACTGTTTTGTCTATAACTGTTCCTTTTTCTAAAGCATTAGATTTTCTATAAACAGGATTTAGAAAAGAATCTTTACCTTCTTTTATTAATCTAGTTAAAGAAGAATAACTTAATCTAGATGTTTCTTTGTTAAATGTTGTCATAATTAAATATTAATTATTTTTATTTGTTTAAAATTTTCCATACCATTTAGTACCCACTTTTCTTCTACTGTATCTTTTGCTACAATAAAAAAAATTTTTGATAAATCATCTACAGTTAGTCTTAAAAATCTACCTATTAGTTGTTGCTTAGAAGAAGTTGAACTATCTATTCCTAATACAAACCCACATTTTAAATGAGGAATACTAACAGATTCTTTTAAAATACCTACATTTACTAACTTTTCTTTTTTTGATTTATAAAAATTATCATATATTTTAATTTTCTCTTCTTTATCTAGAGAAGAATTATATACAGGAAAATTAAATAAATTACTTTGCTCTATAGATCCAGCATAAATTAATATTTTTTTATCTTGTAATTCTTTATCAATAATTTGATTTGTTATACTAACTTTACTTTTTAAATTATTTAAAAAAATCTTTAATTTATTTAATTCTGGACAATAATGTTTAACCATAGGAGCATTTAAATACCTCTTATAATAATATTTATACAATGCTTTTTCATCTTCAGGTAAATCATACTTTAAAATATACATTTCAAAATTATTTAACATTTTTTCTTCAATAGCATCATGCATTAAATATTTATAAGAAATAGGTAAAATATTATAAATAGGATGGTTTAATAATGGTGTTCCAGTTAATCCAATAACTTCAATATTAGAATTAATTTTTATAAGTTTTAATAATTCATAATAAACTTTAGTTGTTTCTTTGTGGGCTTCATCATAAATAATTAAATCATAGTGTTTTATATAATTATGTAAAGACTTATTACATATCATATCTATATTTTCTTTACTACAATTCCATTTTGTTAATTCTGATAAAAAGTTTGTAGAATAAATTTCTCTGGCACCTGTAAATAAAATTTTAGCACAAGGGTTTGTTTCCCTTATGCTAAAAATTCTATCTATTGCAATTTTTGTCTTACCCATACCAACAGACAATCCAATAATAGATTTACAATTGTTTAATATGTGGGCTTGAATTGCTTGTTGTTGAATATTATCTATCATTAAAGCTTAGCAGTTAATAAATCAGAGATTATTTTACATTCATCTAATTCAGAGTTTAATCTCTCAAAACTTTCTTTATAGAATGATAATTCTCTTTTTAATTGTTCAAAGTCTTCTTGTAATAAATAAGTTCCTTTAGTAATTTCTTCTAAAGATCCCTTATTATTTTTAATAAAAAACGGTTTTATTGTAAAGTAATTAAGCATTTGTATTATTTATTTTTTCTGTGATTTGTAAAAATTTATTATAATGAATTTTAATTAATAAATCCACGATAATATCATTTGATTTGTTATTTTTCTTTGAAGCATATTCTAATAATTTTGCAAATATTAAAGAATCTTTTTCAGATTTAGTTTGTATAGATATGCCAAAGATTTTTGGGCAAATAACTGTAGAAAACACCACTACTTTATCTGCTTCGCTAATATAATCCATTAAATCTATACTTGTTTTTATTTTAACAAGTCTATTTAATGATTGATTGTTAAAAAGTTCTACAAGATAATACATAATTAAATTTCTAGTTTTAAGATATTTAATCCATATAATGCCAATAATAACATATCATTTTTAGAAAAATGTCTAATAGTTTTTTTTGGTTTAATTGTAGGAACTTCTTTTACTTTTAACTCATACTTGGCTTTTACATAACCAACTCTATAAGTATCTGCATAAGATAAAATTTCTTTACAGCTAATGTCTTTTTTTAATTTTTCTGAATAGTAATGCATAATGTTAATAATTTAATTTGTTAATAGTTAATTTATTTATTTGTAATAAGGTAGTTTATAATGTATAACTCCACCTGTGTATTCTTTATGTACTAATTGCCAATTTTTATATTTTTCGAATAAAAAATCAAGATAAATGCACATTACCTTCACTTGTTTAGCTTCATTAAACCTACCAGATATATCCATTCCTCCTTTCTTACACATAACATTCCAAGTTCCATTTATAAACTGAAACATACCCTGAGCTGAAGAACTAGAATTTTTAGCATTTAAATTTAATCTTGATTCTTTGAATGCAATATACCATAATAAGTTATGTGGACAATGGTGAGAATTAATTAAATCTTTATATTTAAAATATAAAGAATGTAATTTATTTTCTTCTTGCTTAGACATAGTTAAAGGTAAGCTTTTTCTAAAATCTTTCCACTCAATTGCAGTGTCTTGATCTTTAACTTCTAAATGTTGGATAATTTGGTTTTTTGTTTGTAATATTTTTACTGTAGAAATATATTTAAAGTTAATATCAAGGTTATTAGTTAATAATTTACCGATAATAATTAAATTAAATATAATTGAAATATATAATACATATACCCATTTACCCACTTTAAAAGTTAAAGTATCTTTATCATAATAATAAAGATTAGTTTTATTTAATAAGTTTTTTAAAGTCATAAATTTTATTTAGTTGTTTAATTTATTTTGTTTTTTAGATAGTCTATTATACATTCATACTCACTTTTAGTATTAATGTTAAATTTACTTTCTGCAAACTGTAAATAAAGTTCCCCAATGTTTTTATATTGCAAATCATATTCTAATTCTTCAAATTTCTTATCATATATTTTTAATAGACAAGAGAATAAATATTCATTGTAGTTCATATTGGTAATTTATTTAATTGTTATAATTCTGCTTCAAAAGAACAAGTACCTTGAGCATTAATACAATCTCTAATTTTAATGCCTAATCCTAGATCTGCATATTCTTTTAATTCGTCTTTAGATATACCAAGGTCTGTAATATCTTTATCAGTATATCCTGTTTGCTTATCAAAAAAATTATCTAAAATTTGTTTCTTTTCTCCTAAAGAATCTTCTATAATTTTTATTTCAGCTTCTACATCTTTTAAATGCTGTTCATCAAAATAGTATTCTATATAAGATGGTTCAAATTGTTGTCCTCCAAATCTACTAGCAGCATCACTACTTTGTAAAGCAAACCAAAATTTGCCTTCTATGTCTCCACTATAATATCTTCCCATAATTTTTAATTATTTTTTAAGTTTAATAATAAATTGTAATAATGGTCGTACCATTCGTCAAATAAGTTTTGTGCTTTTTCTGTATAATATATACCATCAGCATCTTCCATGTGTATTAAATTGTCATCATCGTTAAACTTTGCACATACAACTTCATGTGCTAATTCAGATGCAGCTTCTAATAAGTTAATGTTAATTTCCATAATTTTTTAAATTGTGCCAATTTTTTTAATTGTGTATACATGTCCTGAATCTGAATTAACCTCAAATCTAGCTCTCATTTCTTCAGCTTCTTCAATTGTATGATATTCTAATACTTCTCCATGAGTGTCTAAAAGAATAACTGGTAATTCTTTATTTGATTTTAAATCTTTAATTTTTTTAATAATTATATAATTCATAAAATTTATTTTATTGTTTTAACTTTCTTTTTGTAGCAGTGTTTAATTTTTTTATTATTGCAGTATTTTCTTTACAATAATAAATTGGAGTAGTACCATCATAATAAACTTTTTCTTTTTTTATATCATTATAAGAATAAGGATTTTGTTTAGAAGTATTTAAATACCATGTATTGTATGCTCCATTAATTAACTTTGCTTTTTGTAATTGGTCAGTAATAGATTCTGCAAAATTTAACATTTTATTTAATAATTCATTAGGTACCATAATTTATAATTTTTCTATTTCTTTTTTAACTTCTAAATAATATGATGATAAATAAGTTTTGCAAGCATCTAATATTTCATCAACTGCTATTAATGCACATTGTTTAGCAGTATATTCATCAATATTACCTTGATAACAATGTAACATTTTGTCAACTAATTCTTTTGCTTTTAATTTTGCTTCATTCATATCTTTATTATTAATTTCCTCTTAAATACTCTGATTTCATTTCTTCCTCAAATTCTTTTTTAATTTGTTTAGGAGAATACTCTGAATCATATTTAGTCTTTTCTAATTCATCAATAAAATTCCATATTTCAAAACAAAATTCATTAAAGTCTTGAATATCATTAAAATCTTTACTCATTTCTACTTCTTCATTAATATCAATGTTATAATCACTATTCCAATATAGTGTAACATCAATTGTTTTTGATAAGTTATTATAATAAGCAAAGGCTTTTACATTTAATTTAGGATCTAAATTTTCATGTAGATTTATAATTGCTTCTGCAGCACCTTGTAATTTAAATTTTAAATAATCTTTCATTTGTTTAATTTTTATTTGTTAAGTTAATATGAATACTCTCTAAATCCATTTGGGTAAAATAACCTCATTACTACCTTTTCAGCAAATATAATTTGAAGATACAATCCAGTATATGTTGTATAATTTAACATTTCATGTACATCATACTTATGTCCTGCATCAGTTTTTGATGTAAATATTGGTTCAACTTGAGTTAAATAAAGTGTTTCTGTTTGGCCATCTGTGTATATTATCATTAGACCATTATCATTCTCATTATATGATAACTTTGATACTCTTGAAAAATATATTGCCTTTTCTCCGTATTCTTTAAATAAATATAGTTTAGAGTAATAATCCCAACCATGGTTTGTCTTAACCATTTGAGAATTTAATTGCATAGCTATTATAAGCATGCATAATGTAATTAATTTTTTCATTTTTTTTGTTACTTTTATATTTAATAGTTACTTTAAAAACCTATTCTTTTCCTGTCTTATCTGCCAATAGAGCTGAGTGAATAAAGTCATTATTCGTCTATTAGAGTTAGCTAATTTTTTTGTTTCAGGATGTAAATCTTGTTCATCTATTACATTATTAACTTTGTAAAAATCGGTATCATTAAGTAATTTTATTTGTTCAATTATTTCCTTGATTTTAAATTCCATTATTTTAATTTAAATTTTTTTGTTAATAAAATAAAAATAGTGGGATTTTACTCCCACTACTTTAATTAGTTTAAATTAATTTGCAAATGCATGTATTTGATTAAAAGCAGTTTCATTAATTTTAGCTGCTTGACCAAGCATTAAGCTTTCTTGAATACTATTTTGACTTTTATTAGGAAACATATTATGGTTAGTGTAACGAGTTACTCCATTAAATAATCCCCACAAGTTTTCTCCTTGTGTAGCAAACTCTGTTTCAAAAGATTCATTAATTTTTTTGATTTGATTGCTTTTACGAGTGCTTATGTCTTCCAAATCTTGTGTATCATCTAATGATACTATAGACTTTAATACAGCATCTATTTGATTAGTAGTAATAGGTTTATCAATCCAAGACTTAAATTCATCTACCATTAATTTATCTAATAGTAAAGAAGCATTTAAATCTTCTACCATAACTTCTAATTTTTGATTCATATGTAAGCTATGTCTTACTTTATTTAATTCTTTATAAGCTTTATAAAAAGTATTTTCACAAATAATTACTGTTTGTTGTGAACCAAAAGCTACTGCTGTACTACCATCATGAGAATTTAATGCTGTAATCCATCTTTTAACTTGAGAAGCACCTATTTCTTCATTCCTTAATGGTAATTGAATATACACTTTTCTACCTTTTAAAAAAACTCCAGCTCTAACTTCTTGTAAATTAAAGTCTTGAATGTCTTGTGAAGCAGTTAATACTGTATTAATTAAATCAAAGTTTTGCAAAGGAACATAATTTTTACCATGAGTTCCTAACCACTCATTTGTATCTGTTCTAAAAATACCAAAAGAATTGGTGGGTAAAATGTCAGTTTCTAAATTAGAAAATAAAGGTAATTTTGTTACGTTCCAATTTAGTTTAAATTTATTTAGTATATCTAATCCTTGATTAAATATTTCTTCGTTGTTAGTCATATTTAGTTATTTAAAGGAAATAATTGTTTTTTTCAGTTTCATATTCCATACAAAAATCACATAAATCATTTTGTAAACTACTTTTATATTCATAAGTTAAGCAATTTTTACAATAATAATATTCTTTTTTGTAATCCATTTCTTCTGATTTGTTAAATGTATAAGAATCTGTTGTGTCAAAAATATAATCATCTTCTAAAATACCATAATTAGTTTTTAAAAAATTATAATTATAGTTTTTGTCTTTATTTTTAGACACTGTTGTATTGTATACATGATAGTATGATTTATGTCCAAAACTAGCAATAATATTTATAACCATATCTAAACAGTTCATTACATCTGGAATATTAACATACTCATTTTCCATATGAGGATTATAATACCCACAACTAATATTAGCTGCAGAGACAGGTAAGCCAATTTCTTTTAAAGCCATAACATCTGTCATCATACCATTATTAAAAGAATATCCATATTTTTTAATTACAGTTATAATGTCATTCTGAAAGTCTTTACTAGATAATTCTACACTTCCTGCATTAACAATAAAATCACTATTACCTCTTCTATCACATTGTAAAACAAAATTAACATTGTTAAAAAAGTCTATTTCTGCTAGATAAGATCCCTGACAACCAACTTCTTCATCTCTGAAAAAGACTAACTTAATATTGTCAAAATGATTTAAACATTGTAAGGCTATAAATATACCTACTTTGTCATCACCCCCTACACCTGTTTGAGTCATAGTAACATTATTAAATCCTGTAATGTTCTCATTTATAGTTAATAATGATAAATCTTCTACAATAGAGTGAACAGTATCCATATGAGCTACTACACAAGGGTAAGAGTTAGCACTTCCTTTAGTAATGTATACATTACCATTATCTGTGTAATAAGAAATATTGTTAAATTTAGTAATATATCTTATTATAAATGCAAACATTCTCCATTGGTCATAAGAAGAGGTTTGTACTTTTAATACATTTTTTAATTCTTGTAATCTGTTCATAATTTTTTTGTTTAATAATTTATAATTTGTTTACAATATCTTGATGATAATAGTTACCATCAACTTCATAAGCATCTGATATTAATATATGTGTGCTATGATATTCAGAATATACACAATCGTCTTCTAAATAGTATTCATCATCATAATCAGAATATACACAATCTTCTTTAAGATAGTATTCATAATTAATAATACATAAATCTTCACTGTCTTTCCAATAATAAGAATCATTAACCATTACAGTATTATCTATATGTGTTCTTTCACCTTCATATTCACCATACTCTATTGTTACTGCATCATCTTGACTTATATAATTACCTGTAATATCATCATAAACATCACCTCCAGATCTTTCACCATCTGTACTAGAATATTCATATTTACCATCAGGCTGGTTTGTTAAATAACCATCATCACCATATTGAAAAGTATCTATATAAGGATAAGTGTCAAAATCTGTAGCAGTATATATTTTAAACTTTCTATATAAAACATTTCCTTCAGAATTAATAAAACTAGTTTTACTATGCATAGACTTATAATCTTGTTTATACCACCATTTATTAGATGTAGCATGTTCTATAAATAAATCATATAAATAGTCCTGAGTTACATAAACTCTATCCATTAAGATAATTTTTGATCCATCTATTTCTTCATCTATAATAGTCCATACTAATGCTCTACCTGCTAATTCATTGTTTTGGTTAAATAAAGCTAAAATTTTTAAGTCTTTACAATAAGTGTAAATATCTAAACAATCACTTTTACCATTCATACAAGAATTATTTAGACTTGAACTTCCATTTTCTAAAGTCATATCATAAACTTCAGCAATTTGAGTATTATCTAATAATTCAAATCTATATCCTGTAGTGTTAAATTTACATTTATAGTAGTTATTAAATATTTCAAAGTCTTGTTCATTAAGTAATGATAACATTTTGTCTGTGAATAATTTGCGAATTATTTTAGCTGGTTTGCCAGATTGTCTATTAGTTCTAGACCAAGTGTTGTCATCATTTACAACGTGTTCTTTTCCAGTAGGTAAAAATGATATGTTACCATCAGATCTATATGTAATATAATTAACATTGTCATTAGTTAATACTCTAGGTAACATATTCTTAAAACCATCATTGTGCATTTGAATGACAGATATTATTAATCTAGCAATTCTAGATTCTTTTTTAATGTTGTTTAAAAACTCTATAAATGAGTCTGAGAATATTGGTAATTTCATATTTTTTTTGTTAATAGGTTAATTTTTAATCTAAACAATCTATTTCTACAACAGATTCAAAGTCAAATACTATACTAATTTTTTTCTTTTTAGTCATAATCTTATTTAAAAAATAAAAAGTGGTTTAACCATATAACCACCAAGGTATCAACTTATTATGTAGTTGACAAACAGAGCTCTGATTAAGGTTTGAGCTACCTATACATTTAAAACTATATTGTGTTTTGTGTGGCAACTATATACAATGCCTTAAATGTATTTGTTATCCATTATAATTTTTAATGGTTTGTATTATTGCACTATAGTTAGTGTTTTGAGCACTAAAATGTGATACTGAATTTTCTTGTAATGTTGAAGGCCAAAGTTTATTCTCTGCTATTTGATTACTAAGTTTATTTTCAGACTTTTTACGAGCTACCAAAGCAGCTAACTTAATATCAATTAAATTTGTTAAGTTTGGATCTTTCATTTTAAATAAGTTAATGTTAATAAATAAAAAACTGCACCTAATAGCTAAATGCTAAAAGGTACAGTCCCATTAAAAGGTTTGTTAGTTAAGTTTAATGTCTTTATAAATTTACTGCAAGTAATCAGTCATTAGACTGTCTAATTGCCCTTGCAATTCTACTGATCCTACAAAATTATCATTGTCATAAACTAATATATCTCTATCAACTAACTCTACTTCAAACAAAGTTGCGTTTAAATTGGTTTGATGATAAACATATAATAATGAGGAAATTAATAAAAATAAGGTTGTTAAAAATAAAGCTATACATACTTTTGATAAAAAATTTGAATTCATGTTGTTAATTTTTAATGTTAAATAATAAGTCATTTAATCTTTCATTTAGTTGATCTATTGTTGGTATTGTTTCACCATCTAATTTACCATCTTCTTTTAAGATTAAATATTTTAATTTATAAGGGTTGTTGACAAAGTAATCATTGTAATTTTCTATTGCATCTTTTACTCTTATTACTTTTTTTTCATTATCTGTTAATGATTCCCATAATATAAAGTTTTCTCTAAATACATTTTTTACTATGGTTGAGTTAGGAACAATAGAAAATATAGCTTTTTTTATTTCTTCAGTGCTAAAATTAAGACTATCTGAAAGTGTTTTTAACCCACTATTCTCTAATGTAGTTCTAAGTTTAGATATACTATCTATTTTAAGATTGCCTAGCATAGTAGTATGTGTATCCCAATCACAATCTTCCATTGTTATATAGTTAGCGTTATTAAAATTCATTTTACTAACATTTCCCCAATATGTAAATGATTGAGAAAAATTTCCTTTTTGTAGTACAATAGTTCCTCCTAAATTAAGAGATAACCATTCTTTTTCTGTACTTACTTTAATGTCTCCTGTTGGTTCTTGTAAATTGTTAAATAAATTTTCCATTTTTTTTGTTAATTTTTAGTGTTAATAAAGTTAATTATTTGTTATTTAAAAAGTTTTTTGTTGTTAATTATTTCTTGGTGTGCTTTCTTAGCACAATATGATCCGTAGACCATTATGAAAATTACTATAATTCCTAACATAGTTATATTGTTTAATATTAATTATAAAAACTACTGTTCACTAAGCTTCTGTAGTAGTTCTTGATCCTTGTAGCTCAGGATTTAATAATGGATTGTGTTTTACACTAAAACCCTAATAAAATACTATAAAGAACTGTTGTTAATTCAATATTCGTAAATTATTAGGGAACTAAGTGCCTTCAACAACTTAGGATTGTTAAGTTTTTATTTCCCTCTGCACTCAATTGTAATAAGTACCCCAGTATTTCTACTTTGTACTGATATTACAACTGCTCACCCTTGGGAAGTGAGTTATGGTGCATTTAATTATATAGATTACTTTCACTTAGCTTCTGTGTAATCTAAAAAACCCTGTAGCTCAGGTATAAAAAATAAACATTTTGCTATATAATGTACCAAAAGGCCTATAATGTGTTTTGAAAAAAAAGGAAAAAAGGGAGTTCTTAGTAATACTACCAACCAAACTCCCTCATTTCCAAACTATTAACAAAAAAAATTAGGTATTATAGATACCAAACTTGAAAACTTTATGTTGTTAGATATGGCAACTAACAATGTAGAGTTTAAGATTAATTTTTTTGTTAAATAGGTAATTAAATAAAAATAAATTGGTTTAGAAAATAAATAATTTATTTTGTGTTTTAATTAATAAATTAAAAATTAGATAAATTATTATATTTCTTTTCCTATTAAATGTGTTAAAAATACTAAAAAAAAACAAGGGGATTTCTCCCCTTATTTTTAACCAAAGATACTCTTGGCTCTTGCAGCAGCATCAGCAGCTTCAGCAGTGAAATCCTTTGCTCTGCCTTTAACAGAGAAGAATACAGTACCATCAGAATCTCTCTTGGTAACTATAATCTCGCAGTTGTCCAAAGTCTTCAAAGGTGCTACAGTAAAGGCTTCGCCAGTCTTGGTGATACCTTGGCCTAATCTTCTATAAGCCTTTTGCATACCTGCGCCTTTATACTCCCCTAGAAATTCAAGCTCAAATACTTGAGTGTCAGAGTTATCTTTGTCAGAGTGGACTACCTTGCTAGAAGTTATCTGACAAGTAATTGGTGACACTACTAGAGTATCAATTTGTGTGTAAGTGGCTGAGCCTACTACAGTTGTACTGGAATTTGATTGCATAATTGAAAAATTTAATTGTTAATAATAGGTGGGGCTATTCCAAAATCCCGAAGTTAGCTGGGGCTTGGAGGGAGGGATACTCCAGCACTCAATTTCAAAAACAATTTTGCCTAGGGGGTTAAAAAAAATTTTAAAAAATTTAGATTTTACGGGGTCTTCAGAAAAATTTTTAAAAAATATGGTATCAATAACTTTTTTTTACTTAACTTTGCATCAGTTTTTTCACTGAGACAAATTCTAGTGCCCTGAGATTTGAACTGAAAAGTTGGTTGGTAAGGATTTCACTAGATAGTTTTGAATAAGGTAGGACCTCCCAGGATAACAAGCTCACCTGAAGGGTAAGGAGAGAAAGATTAAAAGTTTAAATAGAGTAATTCTACTTTTAATGTATACAGGATAGTAGGTAATCTAAGTAGAGATATATGATTACTTATAAACCAACTACTTAATAGGAACAAAGAAACTAAGTTTACTAAAATACTGGTATGCCTGTTAAGTCTGGGTTAACCTTTTTATGCTTTAAAAGAACTTATTTAACTTATTAGTTAAAGGGTTAGAGTTATATAAACAATATTTTACTTATAGGTACCAGTTTTTTCTTTAATTAGAAGAAGCTGGTATTTTTTTTTATTACTAGTTGAAAAAAAATATTTAATTTTGCATGAAATTTAAATATGATAAAATTTTTCAAGTATTTAATTGTGTGGATTTCACAAAACCTAGCTATTCCTTTTTGGACAGTGGGGCATATACACCTTATGACTACTATCTATGAGGATATACATGAGGTACTGGTATCTTGTGGTATGAACATAGTAGTACTTTTAGGATTTATTTTAAATTATTATGAAGAACATAAAAAATAAATAATATGTGTAGATTAATATGTATCAATGACTTAAACAAGCCTGATGAGATACCTTCAAAGAAGTGGGTTATTAAGGGGCAGGAGTATACTTGTATTTGGATAACTATTCATCCTAATCAGGGTAATATTCAGGGGGTACAGTTAGCAGAGATTACCTTAGATGAGACTTGTGCTCCTTATGAGACCTATAAATTAGACAGATTCGGAATACATAAGGATGATTTTGAGGCTTTTGTGCAATTAGCAAAGGATTGTAGTGAGTTTACAGAGGATACTTTAGAGGAAATGTTAGAAAAGGAACTAGTATTTTTGGATTAAAATAAAAAAAACATAATATTTAAAAAAAATGTTATATTTTTGCATTACATAAAACAATATTAAAATGAAAATTTTAAAACAAGAGTTTAAAAATAACAAAAAAGATGGGTTTATAGAAAGGGCCAGGGTATTATTAGCTAGTAAGGGAATATTATTATCAGATAAAACTTATGAAGTATTATATTGGGTACTATATTATATTTTAGATCAGGATCAAAAGCTAAATGGAAAGCAATTTAAGAATATGAATCAAATGCATGTGGCTATAGCCAAGGAAATAGGTGTATATTCTTCATATGTAGGTGCTTATATTAATGATAGGCTAGTTAAAAATAATATTATTACTAAAAAAATGAGTTTATCTAGTGATAAATTTTCAAAAGCTAAGATTGAAAAGTATGAATTACCTTCTTGGCTAATCACTTTATATAAAAGCAAGGAGTTTAAATTAGAAATAACCTTTCAATATGAATAAGAGTATAATAGATATTATAAAAATTTATAATTCAAAGTATAGAAAGTTTTTAATACTGAATAATAATACTTATCAAACTTTGAAGAGGGACTTAGGTATAGAAGATTATGAAGAATTAACCACTTATAAGAACTTAACCATTTGTTTAAGTTTAGATGATTCTATTAACATTATTTTAGTATGATAAATTTTTTGTTTACATTAATAAATATTTTTATATTTTTGTACATTATGATTTGGCTACATGTATGGCTTAAAAAAACAAGTAATTTAGAAGATTTTATAAAAAAACCTTACAAAATAATAATTTTTATTTTACTTTACATTGGCTTAAGGATTATAATGCGTTAAATAATAATTAATGGATAACATTTATACTCAAGTTGCAGAGAGATTAAATATAAATAAGAAGGAAGTAGAAGAAATATATAAAGATTATATAACTCATGTCAAAAAAGAAATGTTATCCCACTCAGAAAGGGAAATATATTTTGAACAATTTGGAAAACTAATCCCAAGTATATTTAAACTAAAGAGAAAATTAAGAGCAGCATTTAAAATAAGAAACCAAAAAAAAGTAAAAAACCTTATAAACACATTAAAACAATTAAATTATAAACCAAAACAACAAAAATCATGAATGTAAAAGAATTTAAAGAAAAAAGTATTCCAGATTTCAATTTTAACATTGAAAAAGAAAAACATGTCTTAATCCAGTGCTATGCTTACAAAAGTGAGTTAGCTTCAAGACTAATTGGAATTGAGAAACAAGCTACAGAAATTAAAAATGCTTTTAAAGTATTAAAAACAGGCTTAAACTCTGACTACTCTGCAGGAGATATAGTATCTGTTCCAGACCATTTTGTAGACAGACCTATTGTAAGTTACAAACATCCTGAGGGAAATGATCCTAGCAAAGAAGCTAGACCAGTATTTGGTAGTTATTTACAGGGCATGATGCCATTTTCTTTCTATTGTCATAAAATAGAAGAAAATGAAGAACCTTTAGAACTTACTTTTTTAATCCCAGAAGATATAATAACCGTTAAACATAATTTATAATAAAATGAAAGGAAACATGTATTTAGTAAAAGAAAAAAATTTAGAAAAACAGTCATACTCTATGGCTAAAAGTACTGACAAAGAAACATTTACTTTGACTAAAAGTAATGATAAAGAGGACATTACAAAAAGCATTGAAAAAATAACAAATGGTTGGCTACTAACTGTTGACATATATGATATTGAAAAAGGATCATATAAGTGTATGAAAAAATATTTTGAAGAAAACCCTCTTATGAGTGAAGAGTCAGAAGATGAAGGTGAAGACAAAGAAGAATATAAAAAAGAGTCTTCTAAAAAATCAAAATCAGACTTTGATGAAAACTGGGATATTTTAGAACTATCATAAATAAGATATATGTTTGCAGATCCAAATGCAGCTAACCCTGCAAAGATTAATTTTAAAAATATAAAAAACTTCCTCTCTGCTCAACTCAGGGAGGCAGGTTTTTTATCTGATTGGGAAAAAGAGCAAGTGCTATGGAGAGCAGAAGTAGCTAAAGAATGCACCTTAAAGGGTAGCTGCTTAGAATGTGGATGTGAAACTCCTGACTTATATTATGGTACCGCAGGGTGTAAAAAAGTAGATAACCCTTGTTTTCCTGATATGATGGACCAAGAAAGTTGGTCAAACTTTAAATCACAAAATAACATAATAATAGAACAAAATGGAAAATAACTTAGACCCAAATAATGATTTGACTACAATAGTATTTGAACCATCAAGTGTAACTGTTACTGGTCAAAAAAATCAAACTGTTTCAGGATCTTCTATAATAAAGAATATTGGCACTACTAGATTTACTTGTAGGAGTGTAGCTAAAAGTTGTGGGTGTACAACTCCTTCAGGAATTGACACTGGCACAATAATTGAACCAGGAGAATCTAAAGAATTATTTTTTAGTATTGAATTATCTTCTCCTGCGGATAAATTTATTTATGTTCATGGTAATTGTACTACTATATCTCTTAGAATTATAAAACAAATTACTGCTTAAAGCTTTATCATGGAACTAATTGTAGATAATAAAAGATTAACTTATATTTTTAACAATGATTTTGAGTTATCAGCAATTAATGATGCCATAACATTTTTAAATAATAATGATTTACCAATTAACTTTTTTATTAATACCCCTGGTGGATATACAAGTTTTGTACATCCTTTAACTAAAGCTATTGAGGATTATGAAGATATAGTTCTTTATCCTATTGAGGAATGTTCAAGTTCAGGATTTTTCTTATTAATGAACACTACAGTTCCAATTTGTTTTTTAGATAAATCAATGAGGTCTATTGTTCATTTTCCAAGAATAGACTGTTTAGTAGATCTTAATGAAACTCCTATTTATGATAAAAAAGAATTAAAACTTAGATCAGCAAATAATAAATTTAAAAACCTTTTGTTAGAATTGCCATTAGAACAAAAGCAATTAAAGAAATTATTAAGAGGAGAAGATATAGTTTTATATCATGATAGTTTGTCAGAAATTTTTAAAGATAGATTAATACATGAATAATAATAATTTTAAGATAATACAGAAAAACAAATTAAAAATAGTTATCTCTGATAAAGATTTTTTTGTAGGAGAAAATATTTTATTTATTTGTTGCGAAGAATCCAAAGTACCTACCCAATACACAATACAACTAGAAGATAATTATCATATAATAGATCCTATTGTAAAATATATAAAACATTCTTTTGATCCTAATGTCAAAGTAAATGGTCATTACTTAGTAGCAACTAGAAAAATTAAAACAGGTGATGAAATAAAAAGAAACTATTATGATAGTGAGGAGATTATAGTAAAAGAGTTTACAGATATAGAAACTGGAGAAAGAGTAAATACAAAGAATTTATATTTATATAATAATAAAAACACAAACGATGGATTATTATTTGATGCAGAATTTTGATTATATAAAAAATGTTAGTAAATTTTGGGAAGTAAATCCAGAGTTTATGCATGCAGAGCCTTATAGAACATTCTATAAAAGTAGTAGAGAAAAGACTAGGACTTCTAAAATTATGTGGGCTATATTTTTATTATGTGATATTAGTAGTCCAAAGATTAGATTAAGAAAAGATGAAAGAGAAGAAGACATTAAGCTTTATTATTTAGAAGATGAGAAGTTTGATTTTAATAAATATGAAGAGTTAATTCAACAGTATCCTAAAGTAGTTTTAACTAAGATACAAAGAGAGTTAAAAACTTGGCAAGATAAGATAGAGGAAAGAAATAAGTTTATTGAAAAACAAACTTATAACGAAAGGACATTTGAAATGTTAGATAAAATGTTAAAAGAATCTAAAGCAATATGGGAAGCATTTGGTAAAATTTATAAAGAATACCAAACAGAAAATATTGAAACTAGAGCTAGAGGTGGTAGAGAAGAATCATTTACTGAAAAACTATTAAAATAATAATATGAGCAAGCTTCCAAAAAATTATACGTATAGACCTTTACCAAAAGAATTATTTATAGGTTTTAGTGATATAGAAGGAAATGGTTTATTTGCTGGGGAAGAAATAGCAAAAGATACTAATTTAGGGATTTCTCACAAATTAGTTGGTAATGAATTAATTAGATTACCTTTAGGTGGATTTATTAATCATTCTAAGGAAGAGAATTGTACCTTTGTTGAAAAAGGTGATTTAGTTTATTTATATACTTTAACAAATATTGAAGTAGATGAAGAACTAGTATTAGATTATAATAAATATATTTGTAACATTAAATAACATACTATGTACCCAATGAACACACCAAATCAATATAATCAACCAAAGCAAAGAGAAAGGTTTTCCCTAAAAGAAGGAAGATATTTTTGGTATTCAAGTATTATGAAAACTTATAATAAAGCTCAACAAGCTGCTTGGCAAGAAGAACTAGACAAAAAAAATGCTGAAGAGTTAAATGTAAAAGATGATAATATTGATTGATACCGAAGATAAAGTTATTGAGGTAGAGGGAGATATTTCCGCTAAAGACACAAAAAAAAAGTTAAGACTTGCTTTAAAAGAATTTGAAGAATATAATTATGTTGCTTTTGATCCCATAAAAATTACATTTATTCCAATAGATTTAAATTCTACTATAGATAATTTTTTAAAAGGAATTAATGACCACCCTTCAGATACAAGTAAAAGAAAAGATATAAAACCTGGACCTCCTAAAGAATGACAATAAATACAGATTTATTATTTCCTATAATAGAGGATAATTCAGATTTTATTAAAACCCATCCTAACTTACATCCTAATAGTTCTGCTTATGAAATATATTGGACAGAAGAATTGAATAGATTAATTTATGGTTATTGGGGAAAAGAAGAAACTAAACAAGGAATAAGATATAGATTTATTCCTCCTCAACTATATTATTTTATTAACTATCATACAATGATGGTTACAGTAAAAAAACAAAGGATTAAAAGTAAGCCTTTTCTTTGGGATATTAATTATACTATAATGAACTTATGGTTTATAGCTAGAGGATTTAGTGGGTTTAAAGATGATCCTGATTATACCTCTAACTATACAGTTTATCTAAAAGAACAAAAATTAAAGTATCCTAATAATGCTGATATTCCTTTACATTTACTAGAGACTTTAACAGAAGATTGTTATAAAGAAAATGGTACATTAAAAGAATATATAGATCCTTTAGAATGTTTAAACTCTACTCATAAAGAGCCTTTAGGTATACCTTTATATGATAACTACTCTACTAATTTATTCTTGTTTGGATCTAGGGGGGGTGGTAAATCTTTTATGGCATCAGCTATATTAGAGCATGAGTATTTAACAGATGGGGCAAAAAGTATGGAAGACTTTTTAGCTAAGAGAAATAAAGTAGAGATATTTTGTGGTGCACCTATTGCTTCTAAATCTTCAGATTTACTAGATAAATTTAAAGATTCTCTTGATAATTTACCAGGAGAATACTCAAATGGTAGAGAAATGTTTCCTCCTCCTTTTTCTAGACAAAGTTCTGGAACATTAAAAGTAGGTAATTCTAAAAATCCATATAGATTTCATTATGAGAAAAAAATTGGAAATACTACAAAAGTTGTAGGTACAGGAACATTATTAAAACATGAAACTTTTAAAGAAAATAAGCAAGCTGCAGTTGGAGGTCGTTATACTGTAATAGTAATAGAAGAGGTAGGTTTGGAGGATAGTTTGCTCACAATACATGGAGCTAATAGATCTACACAAGACTTGGGAACAGGTAAGTTTGGGTCTTCTTTATACATTGGTACATCAGGAGATGTGGACAAAGTTATTGAAACAGAGATTATATTTAGAGATCCTGAAGCTTATGATTTTTTAAGTTTTAATGATATTTATGAGGGTAGAAATAAAATAGGATTTTTCTTACCAGCTTATTATACCAATGAAATGTTTAAAGATAAGAATGGAAATACTAATATAGAAAAAGCATTAGAGTATGAGTATTATGAAAGAGAGAAAGCTAAAAAAGCTAACAATACTGTAGCTTATGATGAATTAATAATGTCTAGGCCTATTAAGCCTTCAGAAATGTTTTTATCTAGGACAGGTAATAAGTTTCCTATTGCTATGCTTAGGGAAGTTCAAGCAAATAATGATAAGTACCAATACAAAAAACACTTAAGAACAATTGGAAGTTTAATTCCTGATAAAGATTATATTTTTGGAGTAAAATTTAGGGCTGATACAGACTTGAGACCTATTGATAGATTCCCTCATGACCAAAAATCTAACTTACAAAGTGCTTGGGAATTTTATGAACACCCTCCTGCTGGATTAATTCCTACTAATTTATATAAAATAATTTATGACCCTATTAAAGATGAGGGGGGTGGTACATCATTGGCTGCTATATATGTTTACAAATCTAATAACACAATAGATGGCAATGGTAATGAGCTAGTAGCTTGGTGGGTAGGAAGGTATGATATGCCTGAAGATATTCATTTACAATGTGTTTTAGCTGCTAAATATTTTAATGCACAAGTAATGTTTGAGAATAACATTATTGACTTTAAAAACTATTGTATGCGTACAGGCAACTATCATATACTTGCTCCCACACCTAAACAAATTATTGAAAAGGCTGTAAAAGACCCTACAATGAAATATGATGTAGGAGTACCTATGACAAATCCTCTAAAGCAATATGCTCTAAGATTGTCCCAACAATGGTTGCTAGAAGAAAAAAAGAAATATGTTGAAGAGTTAATAGATGGAACTAATAGAGAAATAATTGTCAGAAACTTAGATACAATTAAAGATGATTTGCTATTAGAAGAACTTATACAATACAATGATAAGGGAAACTTTGACAGGGTATCTGCTTTTTTACTATTAATGCTTTGGATTGAACAAGATAAAGAATTGGTTATTAAGGAGACAGAAAATATTGTTAAAAAAACTAGTTTAGATTTTTATCAAGAATTGCATAATAACAGGCTCAAAAATAAACTTTTAATAAATTATTAATTTTTTTTTAATTTTGTAGATTAAATTATTATTACATGGTAGTAAATGAAAATTATGTTAGTGGTGTACTTTTGTCTCAAGTAGGCACTGATAGATATTCCTATAATAAAAAAATAGCAAATAATTATGAATGGGCTAGAGCAAAAATGGATTTTTTTGCTAACCAATATAATTTTTATAATGAAAGAAAAGAAAAGTTCAAAATAAACTATGAGTTATTTAATGGTAGAATGGACTTTGATAGTTACTTAGATACTGGTAGAGTTATTTCTACAGAACTAGGAGTTGATATTCCAGAAATGGAATTTAACCAAAGTGACTATATTCATTTCCCTATACTACAAAATGTGTTAAATGATTTAGAGGGAGAAGAGATTAAAAGGCCTTTTAACTTAAGAGTAGTTACAACTAGTTCTAATAGTGAGGCTGTTAGACAAAAAACTCGCAAAGAGTTGTTAATAGAAAATACTTCAAAAATAGTAAAAGAACAATTACTAACAAAGATAAAAGCAGATAATGCTAAAAAAATTCAAGAGGCTAGGGCTAATATGGACCCTACATTAGATCCTGAATATTTAAAAAAATTAGAAGAATTACAGCAAAGTCTAGATTCTCAAATAGAGCAAACCTTACAGAGAACAACTCCTGTAGAGGTAGAGACATACATGGCAAATCATTTTAAATTGCCTGAAGAAAAGCTAACAGATGAAATTTTACAATATCACATAAGAACAGATAGATTAAAAGGTATATTTGATAAAGGTTGGAAAGATGTAATTATTACAGGAGAAGAAGTATACTGGACTGGAGAATGGAATGGTAAGCCTATTATTAAAGCTTGTAATCCATTATATTTTAACTACTCTAAGTCTAAAGATATAGATTACTTAGATGAGTCTGACTGGTGCACTTATGATGAATATTTAAGTATTTATGAAATATACCAACATTTTGGTAATATCATTACTGAAGAAGAAAGAGAAGTTTTAGATAAATATGAATCTACTTTAAATTCTCCTTCAGATTCTAAAGTATGGGAAGTAATTCCTAATGCTCTTATGGATGGTGTAAATTCAGAAAATACACCTACTTGGGCAGATCCTTGGCAAGATGATTATAATGATAATTATAAAACTAGAAGACTTAGAGTAACCCATATTGTATGGAAGACTCTGAAAAAAATTAAATATATTTATAGATTAAATGAGAACAATACTTTAGAAAAGAGTATTGCTGATGAGACTTATGTATTTAATAAAGCTACAGATATTAAACAAGAAATTCTATGGATACCAGAATATTGGCATGGTTATAAGATTTTTACCAATCCTAAGATTTATTTAAAAATTGAACCTATTCCTAATCAATATAGAGATATTGATAATCCTTTTCAAATAAGAGGACCTTATACAGGAACAGTTTACTCTGCAAGAAACTCTGCACCAATATCTATTGCAGATTTAGGAAAGCCTTGGCAGTATCTTTATAATGTGGTTGTAAATCAAATTATAGAGATTATGAAAACTGATATAGGTAATATACTATTAGGTTTACAAGAGCAAATACCTAAAGACCTTACTCCTACACAATGGATGACATATATTAAGAAGTTTAAAGTAGCTTTGATTAGTGCTTCAAAAGATGGGGATTTAAGAAGTATGGGGATTGACCCTCAGTATTGGAAAAGTATAAATCTATCTCATACTCAAGACATTGCACAAAAAATAAACTTATTAGATTATATTGAGAGAAAAATGACTCAAGCTATGAGTTATAATCCTAACAGATTAGGAATGCAATCTCCTTATGAGTCTATAGGTAATAATCAACAAAATATTATACAATCTTCTAATCAAACAGAAAAGTGGTTCTATATGCATAATTATGTAAAAGAAAGAACTACTGAAAACTTTATAGAAATTTGTAAAGTAATTTATAAAGATAACCCATTAAAAGCTTCTTATATTTTATCAGACCTAAGTGTAGCTACATTAAATACAGAGTTAGTTGATTTTGCTAATTATAATTATAAAGTATATATTACAAATACACTTAAAGATACGCAGGTAATCAATGAGTTAAAAGGATTAATTCAACCACTTATACAAAATTCAGGTGGAGACTTAAGAATAGTTCCTGAAATTTTAACTTCTGAAAATGCAACAGACATTAAAAATGTTATAAATAGACTTCAAGAAGATAAGATTAAGAGAGATGAGCAAGCAGTTCAACAACAACAAGAACAACAAATGCAAATGCAACAAATGCAAATGCAAGTAGAGCAACAAAGAATGCAGTTTCAAAAACAAATGGCAGATGATAAAAATGCTACTACTTTACAGGCTGCAGAAATAAGTTCTTCTAGGTTTGCAATGCTTAATGATATTAATGAAAACAAAGAAAATGATTTACTTGAACTTGAAAAATTAAAACAAAGTAATAGTTTACAATCTGAAATAGATGTTGAGAAATTAAAAAAAATTGAATTAGAAAATAAAAAATTAGAAAAAGAAATTAAAAACCTATAATATTATTTTTAACAAATAAAAAAATATAAAACATTTAAAATCAACTATTTATTTTAAAATTATTTATTTATTAAAATAATAAATTCAAAAATAAAATAATTTTTTTTTAATTTTGTACTACAAAACAAATAAAATATTAACCACATAAAACAATTAACAATATGACAGATAACAATTTAGATTTTGAAATCTTAGAGTTTAATGAAAATATCATCAAGGATGATAATTTAACAGACAAAATAGATTCCTTAAATGAATCAGAAATTAATGAAGATGAAGAAAGTGAAAATGATCTTATCAATTCTGATTTAATAGATGATGAAAACTTAGATGAATTAGACTTATCTGAGGAAGAGAAAAAAACTATTTTAAATAAAAAAAGCAAAGATAATTCTGAAGAACTAGATGAAGAAGAGACTTCAGAAGAAGATGATGCAGAGGATAATGAGAATCCTTTAAAAGTATTTGCTTCTGAACTAGTTGAAAGAAGGTTACTTAATTTACCAGAAGATTGGAATGGAGATGAAGAGTCTTTATTTGATGCTTATGAAAGCACTATAGAAGAAAAAGCTTTACAAATGGTAAGGCAAGCTTATAAGGTTGATGACCCTAAAGTAGATGGAGTTCTTAAATTTTTAAAAAATGGTGGAAATATAGATGAGTATATTTCTACTTACGAACAAACTAACTGGGTTGACGTAAATATTGAAGATGAAGATAATGCTACAGCTTTAGTTAAGAATTATCTTATAAGTGTTAAAGGATTAGATGAAGAAGAATCTGATGAACTTGTAAAAGGATATACTGAAAAAGGTAAACTATTTACTCAAGCATCTAAAATTCAATCAGATTTACAGTCTTTTAGAGAAGACCAACAACAAAAACTTATTGAGTCTCAAGAAGAGTATATGAAAATACAAAGAGAACAATATGTAAAAACAGTTGGCAAAATAAGAGAAGTTATTCAAAAAGGAAAAAGTAATAATGTTGTTATTGCTAAAAATGAAAAGAATAACTTAGAAGATTTTATCTTTTCTTCTTTAGAAGTTAAAAATGAAAAAGGAGAAGTAATAGGTAATTCTACTGGATTTAAAAAAATATTGAATGAATATCTTTCAGATCCAGAAAAAATGGTTGCCCTTGCATACAAACTCTATGAGGGGTTTTCTGACAAATCTGATAAAGTTGAAATAGCTAGCAGAGAAAAAAGCAAACTAGCTGAGATTTTAAAAAGAAATGCAGGAAAAGTTAAAACAGAAAAAATTAAACTAGAATTTATAAACTAACTATTTAAAAATAAAATAAATTAATATGAAATTATCACAAAGTAAATTTGGTATTATCAAAGCTCCAATGCTTACGGGAGATCGTAACTGGGGTATGAATTATACCAACCTAAATAATCTTTACCAAGCAGGTTTGATTAAAACAGATACAGAGGCATTAGGTGGTATGGGCCAACTAGCTTCAATGAAATCTTTATTTGATGGTACAGCTCCTTTGCTTGAACTAGCTCAAGGTGCAGATACTATTACTGTAGATGGAAACAAAGTAGAATGGGAATTCATGGTATCAGGTTATAGACCATCTCTTATTGTAGAGGATGTTGAATCAGGTAATACTACTAAAGGTATTGCTCAAAGACCATTTAAAATTAAAATTGACCTAGGTACTTATGTTGAAGGAGATACTCTAGTATTTACTGACAGCAAAAAATATAACATGCGTGTTATGGCTGCTGGTCAAAAAGATGGTTCTGCAACAATTTACACAGTTAAATTGATGACAGATGATCCTACATTATTTGTACCAACTGATCTATTTGTTATTGGATCAAGAATTATGAAACTTGCTTCTACTTATTCTGAAGGCTCTGTAAAAGGTGGTTCAATGAGTGTAGATTCAATTGGAAAAATTAAATTCCGTTCTGGTCTTTCTAGATTCAGAAAACAATATCAAATGACAGGAGATGCTGCTCAAAGAAAATTGAATGGTAACTTAACTGAAGCTGATTTGTTGATTCTTGCAGGAAGAAAAGCAGGAGAGTCTACAGATGCATTCCAAAAAAGAATTGCAACTGCTATGAATTCTAAAAACAAAGGTAATATGTATATTACTTCAGTTGCTGAAATCAAATTCAACAAAGAATTTGAAATGGAAAAAGAACTTCACTTGATGTATCAAAGAAGTAGTTCTACAGTAGTTGATGAGTCTACAGGTTACTATGTTAATCAAGGTCCAGGTCTTCAAGAAATACTAGAAGATGGTTATAGAGAATTTTATAACACTTTCACAATAGGTCTAGTTAAAGACTTTTTGCAAGATATATTCTTTGGTAGAGTAGCTTATGACCAACGTAATGTTGTAATGTGGACAGGTGAAATAGGACTAAGATTGTTTGATGAGGCTATCAATCAAATAACTCAAGGTTTCTTCAAAGATATGAAAGATTATTTCATCAAAACTGATGGTGCTTCATTGGTACCAGGTGGTCCAACAGGATTGTCTTATACTGAAACTCCATACACTCAATACAAATTGAAATTTGGTGGTTCATTGACAGTTATGCACATGAAAGCTTATGATGACGTAACTTTCAACACTATCCTAGATGAGAATGGTTATCCAGCAGAATCTTCAAGATTTACATTTATAAACTATGGTTTAGGTGATGGCTTTGGTAAAAACATTGCTTATTTGAAATCTTCAAGAGATGTTGCTTATGGTTACACAGGTGGTTTATCTAACCCTTATGGAAATAGTCAAGGAGCATTAATGTCTCATGCTGGTGACTTCTGGACTGTACACAGAATGGAAGATGCTGGTATCCTTGTAAAAGATGTTACTAAGTGTGGGGAATTAATCCCTGCAGCGTTGAGAGGAAAATAAATTCCTTTAGGGTTTCAAGGGGTGAACCCACTAATCACCCCTTTTTATAGTGAAGTAGATTACAGGAATCTAACTCGAAATGGTTCAACTCCATTCTTCACACTAAACATAAACACACAAAAAAACAAACAATATGTCAAACACAACAAGACCACAGAAAGTAAAAATTTACCCTAATATTTTAAAAAATAAACATTGGCAGGTAAATATTGATCCCTCCTATAAACAAATTGGAGAAACCTATGCCTTCTTAGCCAATAGTAATACTATTAGACCTAGATTTGATAAGGCATCTTATCAATATAATTTAGGACCTATTAATGCTAGATATACTAAAGAAGAAATAAATACTTTAGTAAAAAAATTAGGATTTAATGATGAAATAACTGGATTAAAAATCTCAGAAGCAGATTCATCAAATAGATTAGATCCATTTTTTACTAATAAAAATTGCAAAGCAAAACTAGGAAGAGATATAAGTATATTAGACTTAAAGAATCCTTTAGATGAATTAGTTTATGCTATTATGACTTCTGACCCTATGACAATTGTGGGAGAAAATAATTTGTCAAAACACCCAACAGCAGAATGGATTATTGCAGATGAAGAGGCAGATGCTATAGTTAGAGAGACTAAGAGAGAAAGAGTTAGTAAACTACATGCTAGATTTGAAGGACTTACTAAGACTCAAAAGAAAAATATGTCTACAGCGTTAGGAATAAAATTAACAGGTGAAGAAAAAGAAGTTATTGTAGAAGATTTACTTTACTCTAAAATTACAGAAAATTCTTCTAGAGAAACACTAACAGCTATACAAGATTTATTCTTAGAATTATCAGACCCTAAAAATAAAGCAAAATTAGAATTAACAGTTTTAACAGAGCAGTTGTTTCAATATGCAATATTAAGAAAAGAAAGTACAAAAGTATTATTTAATGGAGAGACTCTTGCTACTGACACAATACATATTGTAGACTTCTTATCTAAACCAGAAAATTCTGCATTATTGTTGACTTTAGAGGAAGCTTTAAAAGCTAAGATGAAGTAATGTATTCTATAAAAGAAGCCCACTATAAATTTAAACAACACGCTAATAAAGTAGATGGATTAAGAAATGCAAATTTTCTTATACCTCAGATTGATGAGTACATATTTGAGGCCTATATAATTTATGTTGAAAATATTTGTGAGCAATTAGAGTTAAATCAAAAGCGCAGAGATGACATTAGGCAGTTAGAAATTAAAGACCTAGAAATACCTGTCATTAAAGTAACTGATGAGTATTATACTGCAAATTTGCCTGATGATTATTATAGATATTTAGAATCATATTCTTTGTGTAAAAATGAAAAATGTGAGAATAAAAAGAAAATAAAAAATTACATTATTCAGAAAGATGATATATATGTAAATGATCCTATGTTTAATTCTTCATTTACTTTTGAAAGAGTAAATTTAGATCTTTCAGGAAACAAATTATATCTTTATTATGAAGATTTTGATATAGAAAAAGTATTTTTAACTTATATCAGAAAGCCTTTAAGGCCAGGTAATCCTGTAGATTTTTTAAATGGAGGAGGAACTTATAACTTACCTAATGGAACTCCAGCAGTTCAAAGAGACATAGAAATTGACTCTACATTCCAAGCAAACAAAATAATAGATATTGCAGTATTAATTGCAATGAGAGATGTCGGAAACACTATAGATTTTGAATCTCAATTAAATAAAATTTTAAACATATCAAAAATATAATATTAAAAAACTTTAAATAAATAAATTATGTCAACTAGAATTCAAAAAACTATTTTCCTTCCAACCAAAGGAAATGCTGCTATTGTTACAACTGGTACAGCTTTGTACGATGCAGTAAACAAATGGTACAATTTGGCTCCAGGTCAAATTGGATTTTTTAACACTGCAACTAATACTGCAGTAAATGCTTCTACTGTTGTAGGAGTAAAAGAAATTTTTATTGCAATAGGTGTAGGTACTGTTACTGGTCAAGCTACAAAGTCTAAAAAAGTAAGACTAAGTAATGGAGAAAATATTTCTTCATGTCTTATTGATTATGCTAATGTAGATGCTCCACAAGCAGGTAGCTCAAATACTGCTTCATTTTATTTCTCTTGTATTGATTGCTCTACTAATTATGCAATTGGTGTTCAATTACGTGATCCAACATTGAACTTTTTCTATCCAGAAAATAGATTCCATGTAGAATTGATTTCTGTACAATCAGAAGTTTGTCCTTCATGTGATGGTGATTGTGATTATACTCCAGATGTAAATGATTTGAGAAATAAATTCATTGCAGAAATTCAAGGAAATGAATTACTAAAAAAATATGTAGCTTCAGTTGCTACTATTACAGGCGGTGGTCTTACAGTTAATGGAATTACTTACGCTGCAGGATTTACAATAACTTTCAAAGTTAATACTCAAGAGTGTGGTTGTTTCCCTACAGCTGAAAGCATTATGCAGAGATACACTATTGGTTCTATCCAAACTATTTTAAATTCAGGTTGGGCACCAAATAGTACACTTGTAAGTCAAAATTTAGCTGCTCTAGCAATGCCTAAAGGAGTAGGTGCAGATTTGCAGTGGGAAGAGTATATGGAAATGCCAGGTGGTACAGGTTTTGATGGTTTGAACAATGAAGTTGAAACTACAGGAGCTCCTTACTATGCTCAACTAGAAGTTTCAAGAACTAAAAATTTGCTAGTAGAGTGTGAAAAATCATATTGTCAATATTCACTAGGACACCAGTCAACATCTACTAATGAAGATGCTAACAGTCAAAAATGGGCACCTAAGTTTATAACTACAATTCTAGTTCCTAATACAGATACTGTAACTCAAGCAGCTGTAGAAGGAGTACTAAATGCATTTGTTACTACAGGACCTTGTGGAAAAACAATTGAACTTGATTGTATTGCATAAATTATAATAATAAAATATATTAATTTAAATTAATATATCTGTTGTTTTGTGTGGGTAGGTGGTAGAGATTTCTTTGCCACCTATTTTTTTATAAATAAAAAAAAATAAAAATTAAAAACAATAAATTTAAAATTATTTTTTAAATTTACATGTTATTTTAAATAACTATATAAAATATAAATACTTGAAAAAAATAAATATTATTTCAGAGGCAATTTATAAAGGTCAAATAAAACAAGTTAATCAAGGTTCCTTTGTAAATTTAACAAACATTGTCAATGACATTTTTACTTGTTTTGGTATTCCTTGTTGTGAAAACAAGGCAGATTTTTTTATTAGAAAAACTTATTTACTAAGAGGAAGGAAAAAACCTGGACCCAATTGGAGGTCTTTAAATGAGTTAATTTTAGATGTTTATAATTGTTGTGCAAATACAACTTTGTGTTCTAGTACCCAAGAACAGTGGTGGATTACTACTGATGTAATCAGGCCAAAACAAACTATTGAAACTATCAACTTTACAAATATAATAATTAAAGTTCTCACTTGTTGTGAGATATTAGATTGTTGTGGACCTGTTTATAATTTTGATATAACAGCATTAGATTGGCCACGTATTAATGGAGTAACAGATCAAGCTTCTTTTGAAGCATTTATATTAGGTTCCTCAGATTATACTAATATTACTGTAACTTCTTTTAATTATACTCCTACAAGAATTCAAGCAAATATAAATGTTACTGGGGGATCAACTGTTAATTTTGGAGTTTTTGGGAATGGTTTTGAAATTATTCACGCTTTAAGTGGTTTTGATAATTTATTTACTTTATATTTAGGTAATAATTTGCTAACAGACTTTAATCCAACTATTCCTTTAGATTCTACATTAGGTGCTTTATATTTAAATAATAATCAAATAGTAAACTTTAACCCAAGTATTGCTTTACCAAGTGGTTTGACTGGATTAAATTTAAATAATAATCAAATAGTAACATTTAACCCTACAATTGCGTTACCAAGTAGTTTACAGGTCTTAGAGCTTAAAAATAATCAAATTGTAACATTTAATCCTACTAATCCTCTTCCTTCTCCTATCTTTTTATTAGATTTAGATAATAATTTGTTAACAGAGTTTAATCCAACTACACTATTTCCAACTACTAGTTTAACAGATTTAAGGTTAAAAAATAATTTAATAACTACTGCAGGATATGTTGCTTCTGAACCATGGGCAAATAGTTTATCAGTAGGTATATCAGCTATTCAATTTACAGGTAATGTTAACTCTGTAGCTGGTACAAATTTAGAAAGCATATTAATAAGTAAAGGATATAACGTAATACCTTAAAATCTATAATAACTATAAAATTAAATAAAAATAAAAAAATGAAAAGAATAAATATTATTTCAGAGACAATTTACAAAGGACAACATAAACTTGTCAATCAAGGTGCCTTTATTAATATGTCAGACTTAGTGGGAGACATATTCTCTTGTTTTGGAATAACTTGTTGTAATGGGTTACTTGCTAGCAAATCAGATTACTTTATAAGAAAATCTGCTTTAATTTATGGTAGAAAAAAACCAGGTGCTAATTGGCAATCTCTAAACAAATTAGTTTTAGATGTTTATAACTGTTTTACAGGAACTACATTATGTCCTTCTAGATTATCTGAACAATGGTGGATAACTACAGATGTTATTAGACCTGCAAAAACTGTTGAGACTATTAACTTCACACCAATTATAGAAAAAGTATTAGATTGTTGTGGAATTATTAATGTATGCCTACCTTTAAATTTTAAGTTCTTTTCAAATGATTGGGCTATTTCTGGAATTACTGATAAAGCAAATTTTACTTCATTTTTAATAAGTACAAGTGGTAGTAATGCAGGAGTTACTGTTTCAAACTTTACTATTCAAGGCCCTTATATAGGTGCAACTGTAAATAATTTAATTGTATTTAATCAAGCAGCACTTGCAAGTGGAGATTTGTATGCTATAACAGCTTTACCTTCATCAGTAGATACTTTAATTATTGCATCTCAATCTTTTGTACAAGCAGATTTAGATTTAGCAGCTGGGTTATTCTTAGGTGCTGGAACTTTACCAAAATCTGTTTGGGATAGTGCAACTCAAACAACTACTGACCAACCAAGTCTAAGTGTTCAAGCAGATTTGACAGCTGACGTAACTTCTGTAACATTTTAATTAATTTTAAATTAATTTAAAATTATTTTATGCCAGAATTTGCAAATGAAAGAGAAAAAAATATAAGATTCCAAATTACTTTAAATGAGGAACAAAAACAAGCAAAATCAGTTATACTTCAAAATAGTATAACTTATATTGCAGGGAAAGCTGGTTCAGGTAAAACACTAGTATCTTGTCAAGTAGCTTTAGATTTGTTTTTTAAAAAACAAGTAAAGCATATTATAATAACAAGACCTGCTGTAGAAGCTGGAGAAAAATTAGGATTTTTACCTGGGGGATTAGAAGAAAAATTAGATCCTTATGTACAAGCTATCTATCAAAATTTTTATTCTTTATACAAGAAAGATAAGATAGATGGTATGATAAAAGAAGGATCTATACAAATAAAGCCTTTTGCTTATATGAGAGGTAGTACATTTTGTGAAGCTATAATTATAGTGGATGAAGTACAAAATACTACTGAGAGTCAGGTAAAAATGGTATTGGAAAGATTAGGTAAAGGAAGTAAGATGATGCTATGTGGAGATATTAACCAAATAGATTTGGGTAAAGGAATTACTACTGGTATTAAATTTTTAGATTTTTTACAAGAAAAAGAATTAAAGAATTACACTAAAATAGTTTTAAAAACTAACCATAGAGATCCTATTGTAGAGGAAATATTAAACTTATACGAAAGCTTTAAAGCACAATAAAATGAATTTAAATTTAGAATTTAGTCAACATAGTTGCAAATATATTTATGTAAATAATACCTCTGAGTATGATTTAACATTAGGTGCAATTAAAACAACTTATATTAATGTATTAAATCCAGGTCAAACTACAACTATACAACTATTAATTCCATTTGAAGGACAACTTACTTTAAATGCTAAGAATTTAGGCCAACAAACTAATATAAGTGCACCTCTACAAGATATAGCAGAGGGATATTATACTTTAGAATTAGTTGTAGAACAACAAATAAATATTAATAGTCCTATAACAACTAATAGTGAAACTTTTTGTTATTATAATACTTGTCAATTAGATTGTACTATAGATAGAAAAACTTTAGAATTATTACAAAATAATTGTTGTAATGAAAATGATTGTACAGGTAAATTAACTCAACAAACTAGAGATATTGAAACATTAAAACTTTATAGAGAAGGACTAAAGTCTTCTGCTAGCCTTTGTAAAAAAGAAACTGCTACAGAAATAAATGCATGTCTTCAGTATAAATTAGGAGTATTAAATATTGATTGTGGTTGTAAATAACTAAATATATGAGGTTAAGTACTTATAAAGATTTATTGTGTAAATTAGATACTGAAATTTCAAACTTAGTACAATCTTTTTGTAGATCAGAAACTTATGGATATAGGACTTGTAAAGATAAATTACAAAAATTAATTCATACAAAACAATTATTAGAAAATAATTTTAACTTACCAGAAATGAGTAAGTTATTTTTTAGTTGTACTAGTAATGAAGATGGTTCTGTTAAAACTATTAAAAGATTTAATAGAATTGTAGGAAATAAAGTAGAATTAATAGTGAAGACAATTACTAAAACTATTGATACTTCAAGAGAATTTAGATTTCAATTACCTGCAATACCTAATATAGATGGTTTTTATATTTATTCTTTATGGATAAATTGTCAAATAAATACTGTAGCAGATGTAGCAAAAGTATTAGAAATATTAGAAAACGCAAATTACTTAGGATTTTTTAATTTTCAATATGATTCTATTACTAATGAAATTTTTTCTAATGAATCTTATTTATATACTGAAACATTTGAATATGAATATATCCAATTTGATGTGTTTACTACTCTTCAATGTTTAGACTTAAAACCAATTACTCATTTAATAGAAAAAACTAATTAAAAACTTAAAATTTATTCATAAGTTTGTAAAGTAATTAAATAAAAAATATGTGTGTAGACTGTAACCCTTTAGAAAGCAATACTGGATTAATTCATTACTCTGGACCTGATTTAGTTATATGTAATGGTAACACTATTACTAATGGTGAATTACTTACATCTGTAATTGCTAAGTTTGATAATTGTATTGGAATACTCCAAAGTCAATTAGACATGTCAAGTTTAGTAGAAAACAGTCCTTGTATTAATTTAATTAAAACTTCTTTATTAACAGTACTACAAAGTATTTTAGATACTGAGTCTGCTTTTTGTACTCAACTACAAACATTAAATACTCAATTAACTGCTTTACAAAATCAAGTAAATAATTCTCCTTCAAATAAAATTATTAATGTTACAGCTTGTAATGGAGTTACAGTTAATGAAACTCCTACTAGTAAAACATTTCAATTAGGAGCATTTGTTCCTAAAAAAACTATACTTCCTTATTTTGGAGCTATTGGTGATTTTACTTCTAATGGGTTAGGATTAGCTTCTGCAGGATTAAGTGGGTGGGCTATAGCTAATGGATATGTTCATATCATTAATGGTATTTCTTATCCTACAATAAATGTTTGTGGCAGATATTTAAAATATGATTGTATTGGATGTTGTACAACAGGTGGATCTAATACTATAACTTTAATACCAAGTAATATTCCAGAAGTACCTTTGGATGTAGATGCAGACTTTAGTTTAAATTTTACAGGAAACACTGATTTAGCAGGTAATCATAGACATCAAATAATGATAGAAGGAGATAACTTAGGAAATTGTGGGACTCCTGGTATTTTTGATGGAAATGCAGATATGTGTAATACTAGTTTAGGTATGCAAGATCCTGAATCAGGTTCTTTATATAAGTCAAATGCATTAGTAGGGTCTTCAGGAGAACATTCTCATCCATTTACTGTAGATTCTACTGCAACAGGAACTTTTACTTCAACTATAGGAAACCCTAATCCAACATCAATAAATATAGAACCATCTTATATTGCAGGTATTCCTATTCAATTTTTAGGAGTTTGTTCATAAATAAATAATAATAATAAAAAATATATAATATGTGTAATAATAATCCAAATTGTAACTGTTCTAGTTGTTCACAATGTCAAAGTTGTACTCAAGTAACTCCTACTTGTAATTGTACAACTACTTGTACTTGTACTACTGAACAATTTACAGAAGAATGTCCTTGTGGATTACAATCTACAAATTGCTTAATTTATACAGGAGATAATCTACAAGATTGTGATGGAGATGATTATCTCTTTAGAGGTACTAATTTTAATACTTTTTTAGCTCTATTATGGGATACAGTTAAATGTGCTGTAACTCCAGATACAGATACAGTAGATTATGTAGGACCAAATTTAAGAAACTGTGATGATACTGCAACAGTTGTTGCTACAGGATCTTCTTTAACTGTAACTTTAAATAATATATGGAATTATATTAAATGTTGGTATACTGATTTAGAAGATTTAATTAATGATAGACAACCTGTATGGCAGGTAAGTAATACAATATTAGTAGGAAGTTCTCAACCTGCTCCTTTTAATACTTTACCAACTGCTTTAGATGAAATAGCTAAATATCATTTTGCTAAAGAAGAAGTTATTATTTCATTACAAACTGGTACATATACTTTAAGTACCAATTTGTTAATTACAAATAAATTTCAATATAATTTAATATTTCAAAGTCAAACAGGAAATAAAGCAAATGTTACAATAAATACTGGTTTATCTGCTATAATAGTTACAGATCAAGCAGCATTTACAATGCGTAACTTAACATTAACTTCTGCAGTAGATAATTTATCAGGATTACAAGTTAGTAATCTTTCAAAAGTTTTTATGAATAATTGTACTGTAATTTTACCAACTCAAACTACAAGTAATAATTATTATTACATTTCTATAAATGAAAAAGCAGAACTTCAATTATATAATTTAGAATTTAATACCTCATTAGATAATACTAAAATTAAAGTTCCATTTTATGTTTCTACTTTTGCATCTTTAAGGGCAGATGATTGTAAATTTAATAATTTTTCATCAATCTGTGTAAATGATTTAGGATCTTCTAGTTATTTTGGAAATATCGAATTTAATGATATTTATAGAGAAGCTTTTGTAACAGCAAATAATTCTAGTCTTTATGTATCAGGAGATAATGATTTTACTGGAGAATATGTTCCTACAGGATATGAAAATACAGTAGATTATTCACCTCTTGATAATTTATCTGTTTTTTATGCAGACGCAAATTCTTCTATTGTTGTAAATAATTTAAGAGTTAAAAATTCAAACTTAACTGCAATTCCAAATAATTTATATATAGCAGATACAACAGGAAATGTAATTAACTGGGGGGGTAATATCTCTTTGGGAGCAAGTAGTAATAGTAAAATAGTAGCTACAGAATGTTATTTTGAAAATTTTGTCAGACCTATTAGTATAAGTAGAAATGGAATTATTTCTCTTTTTGGAAATGTATTTGTAGATGTAGCGTATGGTGTTAATGGGTATGTTGGTCAATTAAGTTATGGTTGGGTAGCAGATCCTGCCTTTCCTACTACAGGAAGACCAAATAATTTTGTAAAAGATTCTAGTGTAACCTTACAAACTAATCCTGGAGTATTAAATAAACCATTTTCTTACGATGATAACTTTGTAATTTTTTCAGGATGGTCTTCTCCACTTACAATAATTCCTACTTTATAATAAAAAAATATAATTAAAATGATACAAATAAAAGTATATACAAATAATATAAATTTTCAATATCAAACAACTAACCAAGGAATAGTTATTCCAGGGCAAGATAATTCAACAGTTTTAGTAATACAAAATGTATCTCCATTAAATACAGATAATTCAGTTTTAGTAGAAACTATTAAATCTTATACTGGTATTCCTCAAAATATGTTTACATTAAATGATTATATAACTAAAAGTGTAATATATCAATTAGATGAAGAAGCCCCAGGTAATTCAACAATATTACAATTATATAGTTTTTATCATGTGCCTGGAGATTATGTACAATATCTTTACAAAACTCAACAAGTGCCTTATAGTGTAAAATTTGATAATAATGGAGAAATATCTTTTGGTCAATTTACTGACTCAATAGAATCATTAAAAAGTTGGGTTGAAATTAAAGATTATTTTGATGATAATAATTATCCTCTCTTAAAAATAGAAGTTCCAAACTTTAATCATTATATAGAAAGTTTAGCTTAATAAAAAATTATATTTTATATAATGACTAAGCAAAAAATTATAGACCTCTTTGGTTATAAAGCAGGAAGAAAATTATATAACTTATTATATAGTAGCTGTGCTAATTTTTGTTGCATAGTTAAAGATTGCTTAGGAATTAGTGATTCAGGTAATCCTAATTTATTATTAAACCAACAAGGAGATTGGGTAACTCACTCAAATACTCAAGGGTTATTTGCTCAAACAGGAAATTCAACTCCTATAACAGGAACAACAGTAGAAAGTTCTTTAATTAACGGAGGTGTCGGAACTTTAACAGTTCCTGCAAATGGATTTCAAGTTGGAGATAGTTTTAGATGTATTTTTGGAGGAATTATAAATGCAGCTAACAATCAAACCATAAGAATAAGAACTAAATCAAATGGCGTTGTATTATTGGATAGTGGGGTGCAAAATTTAACAAACTCAATAATAAATGATGTTTGGAGTTTAAACATTGATTTTACGATTAGACAAATAGGCGGTGCAACTGTAGCATCCATAGTTTCACTTGGCTCATTTCATTATATTAAAACTTCTAATGCATCAACTCAAGGCTTTGCATTTAATGTAATCAATAATACGACCTTCAACACCACAATAAGCAATACCCTAAATGTAACTGTGCAATGGGGAAGTAATAATGTAGGGAACTCAATATATAGTGATATATTTATATTAAATAAAACATATTAAAAAATAAATAAATGAACAGATTAAGTAGAGCAGATATTTTAACCATGTTTGGTTACATAGCAGGTACTAAACTATACAATATATTATACAGTAGTTGTGCAAATCTATGTTGCCTAATTAAAAATTGTTTAGGTATTTCTAGTGGAGGCAATGCAGGTTTAGTTTTAAATCAACAGGGAGATTGGATTACTGCAGGTGGTGGTGGTAGCCAAAACTTATCAAGTGTTTTAGGAGTAGGCAATGCATCTGGAGCTAATGATATAAATTTTGATACATTACAAGGATTGTATTTTGCAAACACTTCAAGACTAAGAGAGGGCACTATAGATGCAGGACTTGGAGGCACTAAAGGTGTCGCTCAAATTTGCGCAGCTGGTTATGAATTAAAGTGGGAAGCAGGAAGGCTTTATGTAATGAATGGTAATGGTACTGGAATTAGATTATCATTATATAATCTTATTACTCCTCCATCAGTTAATGATGATAATACAAAAGGATATGGTGTAGGTTCATTATGGACATTGGATGATAATAGTACTTATAAATGTACTGATGCAACTATTGGAGCAGCTGTTTGGGTTTTACAAACAGTGTCTATTCCAATTGAAATTCAGGTTGCAGCAAGTGATGAATTATCTCCTTTAAGCGCTGGGGTATCAAAAGTTACTTTTAGACTTCCAACAGCTTTTACACTTACTGAAGTAAGAGCAAGTTTAACAACTGATCAGAGTGCTGGTGCTGCTTTTACAGTTGATATAAACCAAAATGGTAGTTCAATATTAGGTACAACATTAACTATTGATAATGGACAAAAAACAAGCACTACAGCTTCAATACCTGCTACAATTGTAACATCTTCACTAACTGACGATGCTGAAATTACAATAGACATTGACCAGGTAGGTAATTTTTCTGCTACAGGCTTAAAAATAACTTTAATTGGTACTAGATGATAATTAATCCTTATTTTTTTGGACCCTCTTTAGATCCAGATGCTCAAGCTTTTTTAACTGCTGCGAGTATAACAGACACTACTATTTCAGGAGCTATTAATACTTTGGTAGTTCAAATGAAAGTTGACAATATATGGACTAAAATGAAAGCTATTTATCCAATAGTTGGAGGGACTGATAATACTCATAAGTGGAATTTAAAAGATCCTAGAGACTTAAATGAAGCATTTAGATTGACATTTGGTGGTGGAATTACTCATGATGCAAATGGAATGACAAGCAATGGAGTAAATGGATTTGCTGATACATACTTAAATGATATTGTTCATTTAGCAAATGATAACAAATCTATTTCAATGTACATAAGAAATGTATTAACAGTAGGGTCTCCAATGGGATTGATTGATGCTTTTGGACAGGCATCTAATAGATTTTATCCTGAATTTTTAGGACAAGATTATTCCACTTTAGGATTTATTCAGTCTGGGAGAGACGTTGCAGGAAGTCAAATTGGATTTTTTACAATGAGCAAAAGTTCTTTACTTGATTTTAAATATTACAGACCAGGAATTGCTTATATACCAGTTCCAGGAGTTGATGCAAGTAATTTAAATGCTAATTATTATTTATTAGCATCAAATAATGAAGCATCAGCAGAATATTCAGAAGCAAATTTAGCTTTTGCTAGTATTCAAGAAGCACTTAGTGACACTGAGGAAGCCAATTTTAGAACAGCTATAGAAACATTTCAAACTACATTAAGCAGAAACGTATGATAGTATATTTATTAACAGAACAAGAAAAAGAATTATTGATAGGAAAGTGTTATTCTAATAATACATTTTTTAATCCTATTGAAGATAATAATAATAATTGGATTATATCCCAAGAAGAAGTTTTAAATGCAACATATGAAGATGTATTGTGGGTAAAAGATTTAGCTACTATTGAATATATTGCTAAACCACCAATAATAAATTTTAACTAAATAACACCTTAATAGTAAAGGCAAAATTATAAAATAATGAAAATACCCGAATTTAATATAGTAACCTATTTAAAAACATTATTAATTTCTTTGATTGCCTTTGTGTCTCCTATATATGGATTGTTATTAGCTGTAGGTGCCATGATTTTTTTGGATACTATATTAGGAGTTACTAAAGCAATTAAATTGGAAGGGTGGGAATCTGTTACATCTAGAAAAGCAAGTGTAATTATTAGCAAATTTTTACTTTATCAATTAACTGTATTAACATTTTTTATAATAGATTATAATTTAATAAATGAATTTACAAAATTACATTATCAAAATAATTATTTATTAACTAAATTAATAACGCTATCCTTATGTTTTGTAGAAGCAAAGAGTATAGATGAAAATATAAAAACTCTTTTTGGATTTTCTATTTGGACAAATTTAAAAGAAGTTTTAATGAGAAGCCAAGAAATAAAGAAAACTATAAAAAAATAAAATTTAAACATGCAAGTTTATTTTTTAAATAGTCTTCCTGATATTGGATACCCTTTTTATATTTATTATCTTAAAACAGATGGTAAATATTATGGTTGGGATGGACAAAATAATAGATTTTATAATTTATCTACTCCAAATATAGATGACTTAGTAGGATTAAGTTTTGAAAATTTACAAGAAGGAGATGTATTATCTTATGATAGTGTTTCTCAAACATGGATTAATAAAGTTATAAATACATCTACAGGAGTAAATTCTTTTAATGAAAGACAAGGAGATGTATACTTATTAAGTTCAGATGTAACTAATGCTTTAGAATATACTCCTGAAGATTTAGCAAATAAACAAAATGATTTAACAGCTAGTTCTATAAAGTATCCTACTGTGGATGCAGTTAATACTGGGCTATTAACCAAAGAACCTACTATAACAGGGGGTACTTCCTCTGAATATTGGAGAGGAGATAAAACATTTCAAACTTTAGATAAAAATGCAATAGGTTTAAATAATGTAGATAATACAAATGATGCAAATAAACCTATATCTACTTTACAAGCTACTGCAATAGGCTTAAAAGAAGATTCCTCCAATAAATCCACTTCTACTACAGATAGTGCAAGTACTACTAAATTTCCTGTTTGGAGTGCTATAGTTTCTTATTTTGATATTTCAAGAATCAAAACAATATTAGGTATTACAACTTTAAGTGGTAGTAATACTGGAGACCAAGATTTAAGTGGATTGGTTGTAAAAAATACTGCTATTGTAGGAGCTACTAAGACAAAGATTACATATGATGCAAAAGGTCTTGTAACAAGTGGGGTAGATGCTACAACAGCAGATATAGCAGATACTTTAAATAAACGTTACATTACGGATGCACAACTGACAGTTGTAAGTAATACAAGTGGAACAAACACTGGAGATAATGCAACAAATACTCAGTATAGCGGATTAGCAACTTCAAAGCAAGATGTATTAGGATTTACTCCTGAAAATGAAACTAATAAAACATCAACAGTAGTTGGTAATGAAACTTCAGAAACTTATTTCCCTACAATAAAGGGTTTAGTTGATTGGGTAAATTCTTTATTTATAACTATAAATGCTACTTTTAATTGGTATATAAAAGGAGAGGCAAGTTGGAATATTAAAGATTTAGATACTAATACTACTTTTTTTAAAGTTAATACTAATGGGAATGTATTAATAGGTACTGACGTAGAAGAACCTTCTTCTATATTAAATATAAATTCAACAGTAAAAGGATTTTTACCCCCAAGAATGACAGGAGAAGCAAAAAGATCAATATTTATGCCAGCTATAGGGTTAATGATATATCAAATTGATGAAGTAGAAGGTTTATATATTAATAAGTCTGAAGGATGGGTTTTTATTACATAACCCATAAAACCATATAAATTGTAAAAAAATTAAAAAATAAAACTATGAAATTTTTAAGAGAAATGTTTTGTGATGACAATTCCATTAATGAAAAATCTGTAATAGGATTTTTAGCTTTTATCATGATGTGTTTATTTGCAACAGTAGATATTATAACAGGCTACTTAGGCAAAGAACTTATTGTAAATGAGTTTATATTTACAGCATTTGAAATATTAGTATTAGGTTCATTTGGAATTGCTGCAACAGAAAAAATTACAAATATTATTAACACTAATAAAAATAAAGAAAATGAGTCTGAGTAAATTACAAGAAAAAATTGGGGTAACAGCTGATGGTGCTTTTGGCCCCGGAACATTAAAAGCTGCCATGGAATATTATGGGTTTACTCCAGAAAGAGCTGCACACTTTTTTGCACAAACAGCACATGAGTCTGGCAACTTTAAAGCTTTTTCTGAAAACTTAAACTATTCTGCAGAAGGATTAGTTAAGATATTTGGAAAATATTTTACAAGTGCTACTGCTCCTAAGTATGCAAGAAACCCTGAAAAAATTGCTAACAAAGTTTATTCTTCAAGAATGGGGAATGGTGATGAGGCTTCAGGAGATGGTTGGAAATTTAGAGGTAGGGGAGCTTTACAATTAACAGGTAAATCAAACTATCAAACATTTTCAGATTATTTAAAAAATCCTGAGATTATGTCTAACCCTGATTTAGTAGCTGGAGAACTTTCTTTTGAATCTGCTAAATTCTTTTTTGATAAAAACAAACTTTGGGATATATGTGATAAAGGTGTAACCAAAGAAACTATATTAGCTCTTACTAAAAGAATTAATGGTGGTACCCATGGTTTGGTTGATAGAGAAGAAAAAACATTTAAATACTATACATACGTTAAATAATGAAATATATACTTATAATCCTTGTTACTTTGTTTGGGACATATATGTGGTTTTCACATAATAAACTTTCCCAAGATGAAGCTATAATTCAAAGACTAGCAGATAGTCTTTCTCAAAAAATAGATACTTTAATAGTAGATAGAGAAGTAGTAAAAAACCATTATATTAAATCTAAAGAAATTGTTTATAGCATAGATAAAAAGTATGTTGCAGGCAAAGATTCTATTTGTGATAGTTTAGTTATTGCTTTAAAAAATTCACTTATAAATTGTGATAATGTAATAATTAAATCAGATACTTTAATTAAAACATTATTAGTTAGAGATACTGTAAGACAAAATCATATACAATATTTACAGTCTAAAAATAAATTTTCTTTAATTGCAGGACCTACTTTATCACTTACCCCACAAGGCATTCAACCTGGCATAGGTATTTCATTTGGTTTAAAAATAAAATAAAAAAAATATAAAGATTATTGTATCTTTGTACTTAATAAAAATTAGAATAATATTAAAATTATTTTTTAATTTTGACAATTAGTTTAATTTTTAATATTTTATTTATATTAAAACACATAAAACATGGTAAATCAACAAGTTGTAACTAAATTTTTAAATTGGACAAGTAATAATAAAAATTATTTAGAGATTGCAAGACCCAATAAAAAAAGATTATTAAAAAAATTAAACAATAATAGTTTTAACTTAACTTCAGAAGAGCTTGATTTTTTATTAAGTACATACGGAAGAAATGTTAAAAATACTAAACAAAATACTGAAGGTACTAATGTTTGGGTTCCTTTAGAAATGGTAGAAACAGTTAAAGAATTAAATGCTATTTACCAAGAAAGTTTAAGCATAGGTGTTCCTGTAAATGACATAAAGCATGGCTGGTTAAAAAATGATACAGCATCTATGTTTTTTACTAATCCTTTATATAAAAAGCAAGAAGAAGATAAATTTTATAATGAATTAGTTTCTGATTTACAAAAATTTTCTCCTGTATTTCCTGAAATAAAAAGAACTGCTTCTAAGGAAGGACACTTGTTAGTTATAGATCCTGCAGATATACATCTGGGTAAGCTTGCAAGAGCATTTGAGACAGGAGAAGATTATAATAGTCAAATAGCAGTTAAAAGAGTTTTAGAAGGAGTCCAGGGAATTTTAGATAAAACATCTGGATTTAATATAGATCAAATTCTTTTTGTGGGAGGAAATGATATTTTACATATTGATACTCCAAAAAGAATGACTACTTCTGGTACTCCTCAAGATACAGATGGTATGTGGTATGATAATTTTTTGATAGCCAAGCAGTTGTATATAGATGTATTAACTATGTTATTACCTATAGCTAATGTTCACTTTGTATTTAATCCATCAAATCATGATTATACAAATGGGTTCTTTTTAGCTGATGTAATTAAAACATATTTTAAAGATTGTAAGAATATTACTTTTGATTGCTCAATAGCTCATAGAAAGTATTATAGTTATTTTAACAATTTAATTGGAACTACACATGGTGATGGTGCAAAACAATCTGACTTACCATTATTAATGGCTCATGAAAGCACAGATTGGAGTACTTGTAAGCATAGATATATTTATACTCACCATGTACACCATAAGACTGCTAAAGACCATATAGGGGTTACAATTGAAAGTTTAAGAAGTCCTAGTGCTTCAGATAGCTGGCATAGTAGAAATGGTTACACAGGAGTTCCTAAGGCAATTGAAGGATTTTTGCATCATAAAGAATTTGGGCAAATAAGTAGAATTACTCATATATTTAATTAAAATGTTTAATATACATATTAACAATACTAATAATCAAGTTAACTCTGGAAATACTGGGGTTAGCTTAATTATATTATATCAACAATATTTACAACATCCTAAAAGATTGTATAATTTTACTTATCAAGACTTTAGTCATTTGTATACAAAATGGATAAATGAAAATTAAAAAAAATGACAATACGAGAAATAATTAATGGGTTTAGAGTTCCTATGGATAAAGGACTTCCTTCAGATGATAGTGCATTTACTTATGCATATTTTTATCATTTAATGAAAATATGTAGAGGAGTTTTGCTTTATGACAAGATTAAAGATCCTGATTATAACTATAGTTTAAATTTACAAACATTAGATTGTGTACAATTAGAATTAGCAGACACAAATGAATGTTGTGAAAAATTACCTACAGGTTGTAAATGGTTAAAATCTAAAAAACCTATTCCTAATACAATTAATAATATTGTTACTAAAGTATATAATGATAGAGGAGATAACTATAGTAGAGTTGTTTCAGAATCATCTAAATCATTTAGAAGATATAATGAACTAGGTAATACTGAAAATAACTTTAAATATTTAATAAAAAATAACTATTTATTTGTTCCAGATTTGAACAGTCCACAATGGGTAAAACTTCAAGCATTATTTTATGATGATTTTGAAGTAAAAAATACTTGTGATAATGTTTGTGATTTCTTAGATACAGAGTTTCCTTTGGATGAAAGGCTATTAGATAAAATGTATAATATGATGGCTGATAGGATATTAAAAACTTATCAATACTTTAATAGAGATGTTATAAATGATACATTCAATGAAGATGCAGGTTCCCCTCAGAAAACAAATAAATAAACCTTTAAAATACTATTCAGTTTATGATGTAATTAAAGAAACAGAATATGCTGATAAAAAATTATATGTTAAAGTAATAAAAGAAATATTTAAAGTAGCTGCAGAAATTTTATTAAAAAAACATACATTAAATTTATTAAAAATAGGTTCTTTTAAAATAATAGGATACAAGTCAAATAAAAAATTAATTGATTTTGGCTTAACTAAAAAACTTAAAAAAACAATATACTATACAAACTTTCACACAAATAGATTTAGATATAGAATTATTTATAACCACAATGTAATTAATACTTATTATAAATTTACAACTTACAGGCAACTAGATAGAGACTTAGCTAAAAAATTAAAAGAAGATGAATAATTTACAATTTACAAGCATTTCTACAGTTATTGAAAACTGGAAACAAATAGCTCCTAATGAAATTAATTTTAATGAAGAATTAATGACTGAATGGATTATAGATGCTTATTTTGAAATAGGAACAGCCAAACAATATAAAGAAAAAGTACAAAAATTACAAGTAAAAAATTTTAGAGTAAAATTACCTTGTGGTTTTAAACAAAATTTATATGTGTTAGCTAAATCTAAAGAACATTTAAGAGAGCAATTTTTTTTAACAGAATTAATAAAACAAGATTTTAATAATCCTGATTGCACATGGACTTATAGAAGAAATTGCAAATGTGAAAATAACTGTTCTTGTGATAATAGTTATTTAGAAACTAATGGTTGGTTGTTTATTCAAAACTTAGAACAAGCAAGAGCATTTCAATTTGCTAGTGTTCAAGATTTTACCCCTTGGTTTGAAAGACATAGAAATGAGTGGATTATTTTACAGCCTAGAAAAAATGAATTATCTTTATTAAGACATACTAATGTAGATTTTGAGAGAGAGTTAAGACCTCAAAATTCTTTTACTATTGATAATGGATATTTAATATGTGATTATAAAGAAGCTGAAATAATATTAGGATATTTATCTATACCTGTAGATGAAAGTGATTTACCATTAGTTCCTAATACTAAAAATTTTATTAATGCTTTAATAGCTGCAATAGAAGAAAAATTAGCTTATATTCAATATAGAAAAAGTAAGTCTAATGCTGATTTAAACTTTTTTCAACTGGCTCAAAGAGAATATATTAAATATAGAATTAAAGCTAGAGAAGATTTAAATACTCAAACATTTGATGAAATGTGGGCTATGGGTGAAGCACTTAATCAATTCTTAGTACCTAATCATTATCATGGCTTAGATCAAAGAAAATCTCAAACAATAAATAATACATTTACAAAATATTAATTATGGCAGAGCAAAATAATAAAACTAGGACTTTGCAAGATATAGCTAATTATACTTTTACTAAAGGTATAAATCAAGATGCTTCTCCAGATGCTCAACCTAAAGATACTTATAGAGCTGCATTAAATGTATTGAAAGAGTCTTCTGAAGGTGATGAAAATTTTTTAACTTCAGAGTATTCTAATTTAGATTTAAACATTAAATTACCTGGAAAAATATTAAATTCTAATTTAATAAAACAATTAAATAAATGGGTTTTATTTTTATCTAATAATGAAATTGGAGTATTTGATGGTAATTTAAATACTTATACTACAATATATAAATCCCCTTGTTTAGACTTTAATAATTATGTAGAATCTGTTACTTATGCTAAAACAGAATGTGAAGATATAGTTATAGTATTTTGGGATGGTAAAAATAGAGTAAGAAATATTAATATAACAGAGTATTTAAAAGATCCTAATACAGATTGTTGTATTAATAGTTGTGATGAATTAGATTTGTTTAAAGTTGCAGACACTTGTATTAGATTAAATAATGTTAATTTTATAGATAATGCAGCTTATGCTATAGAAGCAGGTATGTATAGACCATTTATTCAATATGAAGATAGCAATGGTAATACTACAAATTATTATGTTATAAATGAAAATATTCCTTTAGTAGAAGATAATCTTATTTTTTCTTATGAATATATAGATGGTAATGAACCTAAACTTTTAAATAAAAGTATAGTTTTAAATTTTGAAAACTTAGATGTTTTATATCCATATATAAATGTAGGATTTATAAAAACTGTAGGTGGAGTTTCTACTTCTTTTTTATTTAAAAAGAAACAACCAGTAACTTCTGAATTAACTGTAGTTTATGAAGGAGATGCTGTTTTTGCTGAAACTGTAGATATAAGAGAAATTTTAGTTAAAAGAGCATTTTATTTATCCGCTAAAAGTGGATTAATATATAATAATAGATTATTATTAGCAGGAGTTAATGGTAAAAGAAATGTTGATTATCAACAATATGCAAATGATATTACTGTTAAATATGTAACAGCAAAAATTAATATAAATAATACTAAAGGGTATAAAAACCCAGAACATGTTATTCATCACAAATCTTGGATGAGAGATGAAAATTATATGTTAGGTATTGTTTTAGAATTTGAGGATATGTCAGAATCTGCTGTATTTCCTTTAATTAATAAAAAATATACTCCTTTTCCAGATTGGAATGAAGAAAACCCACAAACTAATGATACAGCATTATGTTGTACAGATGATAGGGTTTATTGGAAAGAAGTTAATACAGCAAAGAGAACTGCATATAATGCATTTGCTACAAGTTTAAGTACTACAGATTTTTGTTCAGGTACTATTAATAATAATAATAATAATACTGTCCGTTCTGAAGGATACTTAGGTTATTTTGAATCTGAAGAAAGATACCCTATAATTCCTAGATGTGATGTAGGCCCATTTAATCCTAGTACTTATAATGAGAATAATTATATGTATCCTACCGAAGTCCTTGGTAACAAATTATATGGCCAACATATTACATTATTTAAAATGCCAGATTCTACTATTGAACCTTTTCATAACAATATAGTAGATGATTTTGCTATTGAAGAAAATAAAAATAGATATGATAGTAAATATGATAGTTTAGAAATTTATCCTTTAGGATTAAAACTAGACAATGTTAAAATGCCTACTCTAGAAGAAACAGGAGGAGTTAGAGTAACAGGTTATAGATTAGTTTATGTAAGAAGAGATTCTTATAATAAATCTATTCAAGCTAAGGGATTTTTTGTAGAAACTTTTACTAATGATAAATATGGTACAGAGTATATTTTTCCAAAACATAATATAAACTCTGGAGCTAAATGGGATTATTTTTCAAATCAATATAATCCTGATTTAACTACTTCTAATACTGTTACAGACTTTGTAAAAAATTGTGGGTATGGTGAGCATTATGAAAAAGCTTTAATGTTTTATGGAGGAAATACTATGGCAGTTCAAGGTGGTATAAATATGAACCATGTTAAAATAGAACAACAATATAATACAACAGGATATTATTTAGATTCTATTGATGGACAAAATGGATTTAAATCAGGTGCTGGAGATCCAAGTGCTTTAGATACCTCTGTTTTTTTAGATAAAGATGGTAGACTAAGAAGAACTGCTATTCAAATATATAATATGTACAATTATGGATATGTACAATCTAATAATATAATTATAGATAGGACAAATGGTTATAAAAATAGATCTTTATTTTATAATTTTAAAAATATTTGTTCGGAAAACTATTCTTATGTAAAAGATAATGTTATTTTAAATAAAATTTTAGGAGCAGAGTACTCTCTTGTAAATTTTTATAGAGAGAGCGGAGTTTTTGTTTTATTAAATAAAAGAACAGATTTATCTTTTAATCATAATGGAGATTTTTTTAATTCAGATACTAGTGCTAAAAAATGTAATTGTACTACATTAACAACTAATAAAATTTTCTTTGAACTAGATGTACCTGTAGTTTTAACTACAGCAACAATTTCATCAGATTTTTTAACAAGTCCAACCACTTTTCCAACTGCTTTAACAAATTATCCTAATAATACTGAATTTACTATTATTAACACAGGAGGAGTTGCTCCATTTGATGTAGGAGATAAATATAAATGGAATTCAGGAGCAAATAGATTAGAAAAAACTTCAAATTTTTATAATCTCCCCCTAATTCTTCCTATACCTGCAACTTTAAGGTTTAAAACAGAGACATGGATTAACCAAACTTTTACAGTTGCTGCAACTGTTGCTCCTTTTGGAACTCTTGTAAATTATTCTAATCCTGCATTTCCTGTCGGATCAGTTTTAACTATAACAAATAGTCCTGGGAGTCCTTTTACTAATGGTATGATGTTTTCAGTAGTTAGTACTACTCAAATAGAATGGTTAGCAGGGTTTCAAATTTCTTTTTTAACTGGGGGATCATCTTCAACTGTTTCTCTTACTGCCACAAGTCCTTCAGGAAATGATGAACAATATTTCTTTGAAAATTATTTAGATAATGCAACTTCTAATAATATATTAGATAGTTGTAATGAAGGTTATATTTATTATGGTTCTTTAAAAAATAATCTTCCTAGACAATATGGAGCTATACAAGATATGTTTTTTATTGATACAGGATTAAAAGCTTGTGCTGATCAAACAAGTGTTACAGGATTTTATGGAGATTCTTTTATTAATACATTTTCTTTTATTAGAACAGGAGTTACAGGAATGTTAGAAGATTCTTATATTAATGATAGTATAGGAGCTAAATGGATGACAAAATTAGATCCAACTCTTAGTATTACAAATATTATAGCTAACAATAAAGGTTATTTACTTTCATTATATTTATTGCAAAAACCTAATGTAACTCTTATTAATTCTGTAATGGAATCTGATTATAATTTAGATTTAAGATATGAAGGACCTACATTTAATGAAATTTATTACCCTAAATTAGCTAATGGAAAATATAAATTATTTTCTAATAAAACAAGAGAATATGCAGAAGATTGTTTTTTAAATAGTTATTTTTATCAAATTATTTGTGCTCAAGATGGAGATAATTGTGCTAATTATTCTATGTTTGTAGAGTATGATGATTCTTATAGAAACTTTCATGATAATATTATTCTTATGAATAGTGATTATAATGAATTAAATGGATTAAGGTTTAACATATTTAAACCTATAGATGAAACTTATAAAACTTGTGAATGTGATAATCAATATGATAATAGAATTATAGTTTCTACTGCAGATAATCCTGCTGTACCAGAAAGTGGATTCTCTAAATTTTTAGCTAATAATTTTATAACAGTACCTGCTGCATATGGAAATATTACAAATCTTTTACAAGAAAGTAATATTATATATGCTCATACTACAGATAGTATGTGGAAAATCCAAGTATTAGAATCTCAATTACAAGCTAATAATAATACTATATATGTTGGAACAAGTGATATATTAAGTACACAACCTTTAAATCTATTTATATCTAATGAAGGATATATGGGTTTACAAGATAAAAGATTTGCTTTTCAAAATAATTATGGATACTTTTTTGTTGACTTAAAAAATCAAGGTATAAATTTATTATCAGGAGGAAAACTAGATGCTATTTCTACTTATGGTATGAATAGTTTCTTTAAAAATGCTTTTAACAATTATTTTAATTCTTATAGTCCATTATTACCTTTGGCTGATATAAATATTACTTTAGGTTTTGATTATAGACATAAAAGATTATTATTTACAGATAGAAATAATGATTACACTATTTCTTATTATCCAGAAGATAAAGCATTTTATTCTTTTCATTCTTATAAGCCAATAGCTTATTTACAAAATAGAGATACATTCTTTACTCAAAATGAAGATTATGAATTATACTTACATGAAGATAACTTTAATTCTTATAGAAAATTCTATGGAGTTAATTACCCTTCAATGGTAGATGCAGTATTTACATATCATCCTTTAGTTTATACTACATTACAAAATGTAGGAATTAAAATGGATTGTTATAAGAATGTAAATAACCAACTTATTTTAGTAGATGAACCACCTACAAGTGTTTCAGTTTGGACTGATAGACAACATAGTGGAGAAGTAATGTTAAAGACTCCTATTAATGCTGATTATATGGAGAATGTTGTATTAAACAACCAACCACATAACATTATTAATGGTACTATATTTTGTAACAGTTTAATGAACTATGTAGTTGATAGTGATTTAAATTTTTTAGTAGGAGATATTTTTCCTTATCCTAACTCAAATGTTTCATTATCAAAAGATTGGACAAAAATTGATAGATTAGAAAATGGATATTTTAATTATAGAGTTAATATAGATAATAAAGAATTAGAAAACTTAAAATTTATACTTAAATTTACACTCCTCAATTACAACATATCCATGCGTTAATGGCTAAAAGTAAAAATAAACTTAATAAAACTAATTCTTCAGGGTGGTTGGATAACTACTCTGAGGAATTGTCTATTAATGAATACCAAGATGGAGGCAAATTAAAACAATATTTTAACCTTCCAACCAAACGTGTTGCTGTGGATAACACTTATAATAAGAATAGTCCAAAATTAGACAGTTCTGATGATAAGGAAATGGTTAACAGGTTGTTAAGAGAAAAAGCCAATGAATCCCAAAAGGCTAAAGAAAAAAGGATAGCTGATGTAAGAAGGCTAGAAGAGTTAAATCAAAAATCTATGTTAGAAACTGCAAATGCAAAAGATTTGTATGACATAGGTGAGGGAATGAAAAGTAAATATAGATTTTCAAATGAAGACAACTTCTTTGATGATTATATTAATCCATTTAATATAGTAGGAGGAATGGCTGGAAGATTAGCTCAAACTCCAGAATTAATTAACCAAGGAGAATATGGAAATGCAGCCTTAGCTTTAGCAGCTCCTTTGGGGGTTGGAGCAATAGGCAGTATTGGAGCAAATACAGCAAAACAATTTTTAAACAACACGTTTAATCCAGTAGCTGCTTCACACATAACTCATACACCATCCTTGGTAATGGCAAAAATAGCAACAAAGAAAACACTACAAAACCAAGGAGCTCCTACTTATCAAAGAGGAGGAAAGGTAGAAGATAAAAAAAGCACATTATCTAAATTAAAAAAAGCCTTATCTTTAAAAGAAAACTTAGGTAACTTAGATACTAAAGAAGGATACTTTACTCCTTTAAACCAACTTTTAAGAACAGCAGTTGGTATAGAAGGAAAAGATTATAGTAATGAACCTATGGAACCTCTTGCTAGAGAGCAAGATGCTCTTAGAATGTATTTAGGGTTGCCTTCTAAAACAGGAGCATTTGAGCAAACTGCTCCAAATAAATATAGAATAAGAGATTATAATAAACTTTATCCTGACACTCTTTTATCTGATGAAGCTGTAAGGGATTGGGGAGTACCTAATGAAGATGGAGTACCTGACCCTGTTAACCCAGCATTTGATTTATATCCTTATGATGATTTTGTTATGGGAAAACATTACATAACAAAAGGTAAAGATGCTAAAGGAGAATATTTAAAATATTCAGATAGATTTGATTTTGATCCTACAAGATATGCAAATCAATTTATTGATAGAAATGTTAATCCAACTATAGGTAAATATTTAAAAAAAGCAACTCCTTTATTAGATGAATTAGAGAGTCTAATGTTTAATCCTTTTGAGTTAGAAGATAAAATTTATTATGACCCTAAAACAAAATTAAGGTCTGATATTATTTTACAACAAAATGCATCAAAAGTATATCCTGGACAACCAATGGCTGTTCCAGCAGAATTTCAAAATGGAGGAAGATTAAAAATTAAAAAAAATTCAATAGAAAAAGAATATAATAACATTAAAAATAATTTAAAAAATTTAGATAACAATCTTCAAAACATATTAATACCTCGTGAATATTTAAATTTAGTTTATGAAACAGCTAAAAATGAAGATGAGTTATTTGATAATAAATTAAATACTGGGGAACGTAATGGCTATTTAGATGCATTAAGACACAGTACAACAAGTGCTTTATTGGCTAAAAATTTACCTAATTTGCCTTTGGTAAATAAATTTTCTCCAATAGATAAAGCATATAGAATGGGAGTAGCAAATATACTAGGAGCTGCCCATGAATTTAATAATTATTCTAATACTAAAGAGTTGTTATCTGATTTAGAAAATAATTATATTGGTAGTGAAATAGGAGCTAATGCTCAGACTAATTTAGAAATACCTACAAAAACATATAATTATTTAAAAAATGCAAAATTAAATGTAATAAATAGACCTTCACAATCTAAACTTATTTCTCCTAATACTTTTATGGTAGGAGATTTTAAACAAGGAGGAAAAATAAATGACGATAATGGTTATTTAATATCTAATTTAGATAATTTTACACCTAAAAAAGTTATCAATAGTAATTATATAACTACTAATAATATGGCTTTTCCAGTAGCAGCCAATGGAGTAGTTTTATACCCAAATACAGGAGACTATATATTTCCTACAGATAAAGTAACAGAAATACCTATAATGAAAAATGGTGGCCAACATGGAGGATTAGATAGATGGTTTGCTGAGAAGTGGGTAGATGTTAAAACAGGTAAAGAGTGTGGTAGACAAAAGGGTGAGAAAAGAAAAGGTTATCCTGCTTGTAGACCTTCTAAAAGAATAAATAGTGATACCCCTAAAACTGCATCTGAATTAAGTAGTGCAGAAAAAGAAAAATTTAAAAGAGAAAAAACTTCATCTAAAAGAATAGATTATAGTCATAAAAAAGAAGATGGAGGTTTAATATATAAT
>Ga0209768_10000008_pt1 | contig 122041 bp, 94 predicted proteins | sample LauGreSBDMM110SD_3_FD_187564 | JGI IMG/M metagenome (GOLD analysis project Ga0209768, IMG submission 187564) | Freshwater lake microbial communities from Lake Michigan, USA - Sp13.BD.MM110.SD (SPAdes) (version 2) | ecosystem: Environmental > Aquatic > Freshwater > Lake | place: Lake Michigan... | reverse complement strand
TCTAGTTTCGTTTTTATAAGTAATGAATAGGGATCCGCAGCGCCTCGCGCAGTGCGGTAATGGCGACGACGCAGTCCACCAGCATCCTTACGGATGCCGGAGGGAGCAACCTGCGTTTTATTGCAAACTCTTATTCATTTCAAACGTGGGGCGCGGGGCAGAACAGCAATCTGCCGTTGGCGACGCTCGTCGCCGGCGCGAGCAACCTCACGGTGATGACGGTCTCCGGGAGCAATGTGGGCGTTGGAACGACGAACCCGACGGAAACGCTTCACGTTGCCGGAAATATGCAGGTGGGCCGCGTGGGAGGCTATCCGACCGGACTGGTCCCGAAGAGCGATGGGCGAATTAATGGGGTGAATATTACGGCGCTGAATCAACGGACGCGGACGAGCGGGGCGACGGCAGTGGGGGCGGTGAGTACTTGGGTGACTAGGGCGAGTGCTGCGGATAATGGTTGGAGGTCTGTTGTTTGGGCTCCTGAGTTGTCTATATTTGTAGCGGTTGCACAAGCAGGAGCAAACAATAAAGTGATGACTAGCTATAATAGTATAACTTGGACTATTCGTGCGTCTGTTAGTGATAATAATAATATATGGGAGTCAGTTCAATGGGCATCAGAGTTATCCCTTTTTGTAGCGGTCGCACAATCAGGAACAGGCAATAGAGTGATGACGAGCCCTGATGGCATTACTTGGACGACTCGGGTATCTGCTGCAGATAATAATTGGATATCCTTGATATGGTCTTCCGAATTGTCTATTTTTGTAGCGGTTGCAAATTCAGGAACAGGTAATAGAGTAATGACGAGTTCTGATGGTATTACTTGGACAACTAGGGCATCTGTTGCAGATAATAATTGGAATTCTGTAACGTGGGCTCCCGAGTTGTCTATTTTTGTAGCGGTTGCAATCACAGGTACAGGTAATAGAGTGATGACAAGCCAAAATGGTATCGCTTGGATATCTCGGGCGAGTGCTGCGGATAATAGTTGGCGCTTCGTAACTTGGGCCCCCGAGTTATCTATATTTGTAACGGTTGCAGCATCAGGGACCGGTAATAGAGTTATGACGAGCCCTGATGGTATCATTTGGACGACGATAGCATCTGCTGCTGATAATGAATGGCGCTCCCTGATATGGTCTTCCGAGTTGTCTATATTTGTGTCGGTCGCAAGCACAGGAAGCGGCAATAGAATTATGACGAGTAACAACGGTATCACTTGGACAACAAGGACATCTCCTGAGGATACTTTATGGTTGTCCATAACGTGGGCTCCTGAGTTGTCCATTTTTGTAGTGGTACCATACACTGGAAGCGTTATGACCACCCTCCCCCCCGCAAAAACCTTCGGCAACGTAGACATCGTCGGGCATTTCCTTTCACCCGTGTCCAGTGCGCCTCACGTGACGTTTAATCAGACGAACTCGGATGCCAATACGTTCTTGAAGTGGCTTCAACGGACGACGCAGACGCTTGCGGGAAGTTGGTGGCAGAATGCGGTGACGCCGAGATACAGCGCGATCGCGGGGATGCCGGGCGGCGCTGCGTACCACGGCGGCGTACTTCTTTCAGACGGCCGCGTCGTCTTCGTGCCACACGGCGGGACGACGATTTGTATATTTAATCCAGCAACAAACACGTACAGCACAATCGGAGGTATGCCTGGCAACGCTGCGTATATCGGTGGCGTGCTTCTTCCAGACGGCCGCGTGGTATTTATTCCGTTCAACGCGACAACAATCGGCATATTCAACCCGGCGACGAACACATACAGCACGATCGGAGGGACTCCGGGCAGCTCCGCATATGCCGGCGGCGTTCTGCTACCAGACGGCCGCGTGATATTTGTGCCTTTCAACGCGACAACGATTGGTATATTTAACCCAACGACGAACTTGTACAGCACAATCGCAGGAATATCGGGCAGCAGCGGTTATGCAGGTGGCGTGCTTCTCCCCGACGGCCGTGTAATGTTAGTGCCAAACAGCACGACGACAATTTGTATATTCAACCCGGCTACAAACATATATAGCACAATCGCTGGGGCACCGAGTGGCGGCGCGTACACCGGCGGCGTACTTCTTCCAGACGGACGAGTCGTCTTTGTTCCTTTCAACGCGACGACAATTGGTATATTTAACCCGGTGACGAACGCTTACAACACAATCACGGGTATGCCTGGCAGTGGCGCGTACCAAAGTGGCGTGCTTCTCCCCGACGGCCGTGTAGTGTTCGTGCCAAACAACGCGACGACAATTTGTATATTCAACCCGGCAACAAACACGTACAGTACAATTGCGGGGGTGCCGGGCGGCGGCGCTTACGTGGGTGGCGTGCTTCTTCCTGATGGCCGCATGGTATTCGTGCCGTCCTCCGCGACGACCATAGGCATCCTATCCGGATTCCCTCGCCCCCCTCCCGAACTCTGCTACCACCCCTGCTTCAACAAATTCTAACCAACTCCGAACTATAAACTCTTCCCCATAAACCGTACCTCCTTAAAACTCCCCGTCGGCGAATCCACCACTTTATACCCCCTCTTCTCATAAAATCCGACGAGGCCCGGATCGCACCATAGGTACGCCGCGGTCATCTTGCTCTTTTTTAAGTACTTTTCCGCAAAGCTCATTAAAAGCTTACCGAAACCGTAGCCTCTCAGGGAGGGATGGACGAAGACGTTTGCGATGCACGGCGAATACGCCGAGGTCAGCGTGTATTCTAGGGACGCTGTGCCGACGAAGGGGGCGCCCGGCACCCGCGGATCCGTAAGGACAAATAGGACCGCGCGGGTGCTTTTCCAATCTGCGTAATTTTTCAGAAAGAGGTCACGGCACTGTTCGGCGTTCGTGACGCCTTGCAGCGCGAAATCCGTGGACCATTCGGTAAACAGTGCGCCGGCGACGAGTCTTTGGAGCTCTTGCGAGCATTGCGTGTAGGGCGTGGCTTGCATTTCGCCGTTCTTTACATTTCACTGAGCCTTTTCGTGCGGGGAATGAGACGCGCCCGCGTGTCCCAAAAATAACCGATCACGCCCACGCCCCCACCCCACCCGCTTCGCTAATTCACGTCCGTAATCGCCGCGTTCAAATACTGTTTCAGGGAGCACGTAAAGTCGCCGAGGTGCTCCGACATCAGCCGGACCGTCCCGAAGTCCAGATACGAATATTTCTTCCGTGTGATCGCGGCGAGCGCGAGCAGCGCCGTTTTGTCCGTCAGGGCCTCGGTCTGGTATACCATTGCGCGCACCTTGTCCAGGCCCTGGCGGACGCTCATTGTTGCCAGGATCATCTGGTCGCGGCGCATCAGTTTGCCGAAGAGGTCGTTTTCGCAGCGGTCGTAGCAGCGCCGCGTGACCCCGATGTCCCCCGAGAGTCGGTTGTAGTAGACGAACATCGCGCGGCCGTTGTGGGCGAAGGCGTATTCCTCAAAGACGTCAAAGGGCTCCGCCGGCTGAAAGGGCACGGCCATCGTCAGCATCTCCGGGCACTCCATCGGCCCGGCGTCCACCGGACCCGGGAGGAACTCCTTCTCCCGCGCAATCCGCACGGCGGCCAAGGCGCGGCATTTCGCCGTCACGCGCCGCGAGAGTTCCTCATTCACCGGCGGAGAGCGACGTACGGCGATTCGCTGCATTTTCGGTCAGTTACATCTTGGACTTGGAGTGTAAAGTATTTCATTTTTTAGACTTCTTACTTAAAGCTATTCGCTGACAAAACTCAAAAGAATAAGTAAGCGCAATGCAGCCCTACGTCATCATCCCGATGCCACTTTACGGTGCAGAGACCGAATACATAAAAATCATAGTACCGGTGGATGCCTTGAAGTTCTTCAAAGGCGACATCGCGTGGCAGTGGTGGGTCACGGAATGCGATGCGTTTCCGAAAGGCGTCACTCCGGTCCTCGCCGAGTCGCTTCGGACACGCGCGGGACTGTTTGGAGCCGCCCCGATGATTTCGGAGGGCGTGTGGGACCTACGAAACTGCGCGCGAACGAGCGAAGGCTTCCTTGCCGAATAATATCCCCAAAAGGTAAGAGACTGCTCGCACCGCGCCAGTGGTGTCTTTGCGTATGTTGCGATTGTAATGGAAACACATATCATTCAATTGGCTCCCGGTGCAAATTCGGGTACTGTATTCCGTTTTACGAAAGTCCGTGTACACGGCGGCGCGACCTCTCCGAAGTCCAATGGAGCGGCCGTGGCCGCCGGGCGCCTTTGCTGTGCCGGCGCCCGCGCCTGAGGCGACGCCCATTGTCCGACAGGTGTATGACCGGTGTCCCCGCACGTATTTGCGGGAAATGTACAAGGCCAAGCAGGAAACCGTGAAATCTCTTCAAAAAGTCAAGATTTATGAGCCGATTGAAGTCATATACGGCTTTCCGGAAACGGCGGCGCCGGATGAAGACCCAGTTGAATCAAAAAAATGAAAGAGAATTGTATACAGCACAGGGCAAAGCGCGTCCAGGCCCCGAAAATGGCGCCCATCATTGAGCTCCTTCACGCCCCTCGGTTCCGCCAGAAGATGGCGGCGTTTGATTATGACTGGACGCTGGTGCGACCGATTGGCTATGGCACGTTTGCGCGCAATGAGGACGACTGGCGTTGGCTGAGCCCGAGCGTGCCGGCGATGATCAAGAAGTATTACGATGACGGATACTTCATCGCGATTTTCACGAACCAGACGAAGGCGTTCAAGCGCGCGCAGGTCCTGCGCGTCCTCGGCGATCTCGGGATTCCGATGGCGGTGTGCATCGGCGTGGAAAAGACCGATCAGAAGCCGCATCGCGTGATGTACGACGCGCTCGTCGCGAAGTGGCCGAAGAAGCCGGACGGCTGGACCCTCGCGAAGTCGGTGTTCGTCGGCGACGCCCTCGGCCGCCGCGGCGACTGGTCCGACAGCGACCGCGTCTTCGCGGAAACCGTCGGCTTCGCCAGCGTGCTGGGCCCCGAGGAGGCGCTTAAAGTCCTGAAAGAGGTCGCCGTGGCCGACGTCACTCCGCCCGCCGCCCCCGCGGAGGCGCCGGTCCCGCCCACGGCCTCCCAGGAGCTCGTGATCTTCGTCGGCTTCCCGGGCAGCGGCAAGAGCACGATCGCGGAGCGCTCCTTCGGCACCGGCGCCCCCGCCGACGTCGCCGCGCGCTACGCGGTGCTGCACGGCGATGTCCTGAAAACCCCGGCGAAGATGAAGGCGGCCATCGGCGCCGCTCTGGGCGCCGGACAGTCGCCCGTAGTGGACGCGACGAACGCTTCGGTGGAGAAGCGCGCCGTGTACATCGCGATGGCTCGCTCGGCGCAGTCGCCAGTCCCAGTCCGCTGCATCCACGTCGCGACGCCGCTGGAAATCGCCTACGAGCGCAACAAGGCGCGCCCCGAAGAGCAGCGCGTGCCGCGGATCGCCTACGCGGTGTACAAGAAGCACTTTACCGAGCCGACGGAGGCGGAAGGGTGCTCAGTGGTGCGTGTAGACGCGGCTTAAAGCTTTCGTGCGTAAATAATAAGACGCGATAGCGAAAACAAACGCGACACGATGGCGCGACCGAAAGCTGTACCGCGCGCGCCGCCCTCGGAGTTGACCGATATTTCGGCGGCGCCGGGCGTGACACTTGGGATGCCGCTTTACGATCCGCTGAGTTTCGCGGAAGGAGCGAGCGACGACGTGGGTCCCGCGGAGCCGCCCTCCGAGGAGGAGCTCGCGGAGTTTAAGCAGAAAGTTGCCGACTGGGCGAAGATGGACGAGCAGATCAAGAAGCTCTCCGTGGCGATGCGGGAGCGCCGGGTGCATCAGAAGGCGATGGGGGCGCAGATTCAGGAGTTTATGGAGCGGTTCCGGTACGATGACCTGAACACGCGCAGTGGGATTATTCGGCACAATGTGCGGACGGTGCCGGTGCCGCTGAAAGTCAAGGACATTCAGCAACGGATTTTGGAGGTTGCGGGCGAGGAGGCCGGCGCGGACCTCCTAGAAAAGATCTTCAACTCTGAGCGGCCTACGGTGGAGAAACGCTCGCTGCGCCGCATCGTGCCGAAGGTTTCTATGAGTCTTGATATTTAGCGTGCCAGCAAGCAGGCAGCGTGCCAGCAAGCAGGCACTTCTTCTTTTTCTATCAGATTGTAGAGAACCGCGCTCTGCAACACAGCGCGGCGGTTAGAAACGCTAAGAGAATGGAACTGTCCGGTGGACTATTTTGGCTAATTGTTGTTATTATACTGATCACGCTCGGCGTGCTCGGCTATTTTATTTACGATTACCTGACTTATAAGGCCGACGTTGCCGATACGCTGAAACGCGATCGTGAGACGGATCTGGCCCACGACAAGTACATTATTGATAAGGCGAATGAGGTGGCCGGCACGCTGAATGCCGGCCTGGCGACGACGACAAGCACGGCGGCGTATGCGCGCGCGGGGCTGTCCAACGTCACCGATGTGCTCGGTGCGACCTTCCGGTTTTCCAGCAATGTCGGTGGCGTAGGCGCAGGCGCCACTGCGGGCGCCGCGGGTGGCTTCAAGCTTGGCGAGGTGCCCGGTGCGCTGATCGGCAGCGTGGCGCTGATGAAGCATACGTCGTTCATCGGCGGCCTTACGGCGCACGAGCTGTCGCCGGCGACCGCGGCGACGCTTTGCGGTACCGGCGCAAACGCCGAGCGCTGCGTGCGCTTCCCCGACGCCGATGGGAACACTTACCTCACCGGTCTGACGCCTGAGGCGTCGGTTGTGCTGGGTGCGGCCAAGACGAAGGTGCTCGGCTCTCTGGACTTCGGCGAGATAGGTGCGATCGGCAATCAGGAGGGCAGCCTGCACATCGGCGGGCCCGCCGTGAGCCTCGGCAACTACTACGCCCCGAATGGGATGCAAAGCGCCGAGATCAACGTATTCGGCTTGAACAACGACGAGGGGATGTACTACGCGAGCAAAAAGGCCGACGAGGCGCTGGACCCGAACGCGATCGTGAAGCTTATGACGACGCGCGACGGCGGACTGATCATTAATGGCAAGGGCATCGTCCTGATGTCCAACTCGGAGCCATACGCGGTGATTGGCTACGACGCTAAAAATAAGGGCGTCGTGGTCGCCGCGGGTCCGGGCGGGAAGGTGATCGTCCAGGGCGACGTCGTGATGGCGGACAAGGAGAACGTTTTCGCGACGCTCGCGCGCGAGTACGGCAAGGACGGCGCGGCGAACGGGCTGCGCGTGACCTCCGTCGCGGCGAACCGGCTCGTGCTGGACACCGACGTGTACCTCGGCGATGGCCGCACGCTGTACGGGAAGACCGAGGGCGCGGCCGGCGCCGCGGTCGGGGGCGGTGCGATACAGGCGCCGACGCCGGAGCCGACGCGTATACCTGTTCCGGCGATTATAATGGATTACTACGCGATCCTTGAAGAGGTCCGGAGCACGCTGCTGCAAAACAGCGCGGCGTTTGTCGCACTGATCTCGCTGCCCGAGGAGATCTTCAACTACCAGAAGGATCCGACCGGGTTCTTTACTAAGTACCCGTTTATGGAGTCGGTTATGAAGCTCGTGACCTACAAAAACACGGCGGAGTTCACCGCGTTCTCGGAGGCAGACGTGGCCGCGACCGAGACGGCCATCGGGTACTTCACGAATCCGGCGTTCAGCGTAGAGCTCCCGAACGGTCGCTACCATATCGGCGCGATACTACAAGGCTCTATCAACCAGTTCTACCTTAACAACCGCGACGTGCTCAACGCACGCTACGGCTACCCTCTCATTGGTCGTTAAATCCACACTAAAAAGAATATTTGTTTACTTTTTACAACATAAGCGGCGCTACGCTCACGTCGGCAAGCAGTACAGAGCGATCGTGAGTATCACGCTCGGCGCGCTCACGGTCGCAAGCGCGCCATTGGGATCAAGGAGTTTAATGTGAAACCGGTTCAGTCGCGGCTCCATCGGGCGAAACACGTAGGCGTAGGGGTCATTCAGAATATTCCCGGTCACCGCCGGATAGTGTTCGGCGTTGGGTCCGATGCGCCCAAGCACCGTCGCATTTCGGTCATTGCCTATGTAGGTTTTCACGTATCCGTTCAAGTACAAATAGGCGCTTTGAGCTGGGGTGTCGTAAAATTCCGTTTTGAGAATCCGGAGGAGCGCGACGTTTTTGATGTTTTCGGAGAGTTTCAGAATGAAGTCGTTGGCCGCCGGAAACTGCGCCGTGTCGCGATGGGCGGAGTCCAGGATCAGCGTGTGGATGTCGTAGGACGGCTGAATCTGACGGTAAAAGCGTGCGCCCGTATCGGCGGGAAGCGCCTCTTGGCGAGTCGTCTCAACGTTCTGCCAGGCCATCAGCGGCATTTGCCGCTGCGGAAGGCCCGCGCTGGCCTGCTGTTCGGCCGCCGCGGGCCAATGCTGCGTCGGATGCTGCCCGACGCCGTTTCCGCGCCGAACCTGTCCGAGGACGGGCACCGGCTCCGTCGCCGCCGCAGCGGCCGCAACGGCGGCGCGTCGGCGACTGCGCGCTTTCTCCGGCTTCGTCTGAGTGTACTCGGCGAGCTCACCGAGGTAGGCTAAATATTTGTTTTTTTGTTCGGCGAGATACCGCTCGTGGTTGCTCATACTCGGGCTCGCTGCTCTCGCTATACTTTCAAGAGATGATTGGGCGTTTTGGGGCGACGCGCACGAGTTAATATCTTTGCGTAAAGACAGAGAGAGAACCCGAGACCAAACCGTAATTATGTCCGCTGGATCTATCGTACCGGGCGCTCCCGGCTGCAAGACGTGCGGCGGCGAGAACCCGGAGCCGATGTGCCCGTCTAAGATGGCGTACGCCCAGATGACCGACTACCGCCCTCGCTGCGCGGTGAACGCGGAGCTGATGGGTGCCGTCGCGGCCGCAAAAATGACGAACAGCTCCTACGATTCGCGTATGTACCTCCAACGCAACGCCCAAAAAGTGATGGAGGAGGAGCGTCAGAAGGCTATCGCCCGCCTGAGCCCCTGCGCGCCCTGCCTGCGCCCCCTGACCGACGCCGGCACCCTCGCCCCCGAGCGCTACGTCGTTCGCTGCGACGCGTCGTCGTGCACTCGCACCGAGACCAACCCCGGCGGCATCGGTGACGGCCGCTCGTACTAAGCGACCACGAGCCACAAGGGCCATTATTTTTCAATATTATTGGAGCGCGCCGCGTCGTACCCCAATGGCTCTGAACTCGCTCCTGCGTTTCGGCTCCGGCGTGAGTGTGGTGTCCCCGGAAACGACGCGCATCAGCCAGCATACGTACATACCTTTTCAGCCGCTGCCGGCGATTGCCATAGACGAGTTGTCGCGGTCGGTCGTTTGGCTGCGCGAGCAGTCGGCGCTGCGCGAAGTTGTGCGGATCATTCAGGACCCGCGCTTTGACGACGCTGAAACGGTGAACTCTCTTATTCAGTACCTGGAAGGCGACGAGCACGAGCCCGGCATCGGTTTCATTAATATTAACGGCCGTATCGTCCACGCGCTGCCGATTCGGGTTCGCGCGCTGCCGAACGGTCAGATCACGGAGATCACGCCGACGAACCAGCCGCGCGAGATGTTCCGGCCGCTCATCGCCGCCGTGCGGGCACGCAAGTTGCTGACCGCGCACCACCTGCTCAGTCTCGGCGCCGACGTCCAGCAGGCGTCCGAATACGGCGGAGTGACGCCGATTATGTACGCGGTGGCCCTCGGCGACGAACAGATGACAGAGCTGCTGTTAGACTACGACGCAAATCTACTCAAAGTGGATGCCGACGGTCGCACAGCGCTGGTGCACGGTCTGAACACCCCCTCCGTCTCGGTTCCGACGATCCTCAGTATTATTAAGGTGTGTCCGGCGATGACCCGTCACGTTCCGCACCGTATTTACAGCGACCCGCCGCGTTTCTGGCGCGATATGGTCGGCCAGCTCCTGGACGTCCAGGTGATTGATCGCGAAGGCTTCACTATTCTAACGAGCGCGCTCACCGCTGATGCACCGACGCCTGCGTGGCTGCCGGTGTTCGTGACGTCGGTGGCGGAAGCCGTGGACGCCGCAGGCGCCGAGGCCGCCGTCGGCGGCCGTAAGCGCCGTTCTCGGTCGCCGCCCGATCAGGCGCAACTGCCGCAGCGTCGCCTGCGTCTGTGATGTCTCAATATGTCTCACGTATTAGTAGCGAAGCGAGCGAGCGAACGATATGAACCGTCTGACCTTTCAGCACGCACAAGTTCAGTGCACGATAGTAATCAACGAAAATCGCACGCTGACCATTACGGGCAGCGTGATTCATCCAGCGCCATTTGCGCGGATTGAGTTGATGGCTGCGGCGCCGATGGATCGCCGGACGTCGTACAGCGGTTCCGGCCTGCCATTTCCGTGCTCCGGAATGGCTCTGGAAGGGACTCCGAATTACGTGGAGGTGCCCGTCACCGACGAAGGCAACTTCTCGGCTCTTTTTCAATACCCAAACAGTTATTTATCCGACGACGCGCACACCAAAGTGCCGCCGTCGGTTTTTGTGGTTCTGACGCCGCGCGGCGCCGAGGGACAAGCCCAGGCGCCCCCCATTCTCATCCGTCTAGAACTCCCCGATGAACTGCCGGTTCGTACGCTGACCGATCGCGCCGAGCGGAAAGCGCTTGGTCCCGAGTTTTACAACGCGAAGGTGGAGGTCATTGGCATCCGTGGCGCCGAGGCGACGCTGCGTGCCCTGGCCGAGCTCAAAATGACGCGCGGACTGGCTTAGGCCCAGGCGGCTTCAAGGTCCGCGATGTTCTTACGGATATCGTAGCGTTCCGCGGCGAGGGCCCGTGCGGCGGCGCGCCGCGTGGCATCAAACGGCCGCTTAATGAGGCGTATAATGTCTTCGGGGGTGTCGTACATAAATCCGGCGTCGGTTACGTAATCGGCCATTTCCGGTCGCAGATTATAGGCGAGAACGCCCACGCCCGCCGCTTGCGCCTCGGCGATCATTAGCGGACAGCCGACGGTTTTGAGCGTAGGACAGGCGTCATAAATAAGCCACTGGTGCCGCACGTATTCAGCGGGCATTTGCTCGTGCGGAACCGTGCGAAAGATCACGGGATTTCCGGCGGCGCGATTCAGTGCCATTATTTTTTCATAATACACCGTGTCTTCTTTCACGGAATAGTATGAAATCTCGCACGCCGGGTATGTTTCGTGGATCTTCTGGGCGATGGCGATGAATCCCGCGATGTTCTTTTTGGGAAGGAAGGCACCGCCGCTCATAATATGCGTCGGTGGCCAAGACGCCGAGGCCTGGGCGGCCGCGTCTGTGCTGCCGGCGTCTAAGAAACGCTGGACCGAAATGGACGGCTGCGACACAATGAGTTTTTCAGGGGACGCCCCCGCGGCCAAGAATCGCTCGCGGTAACTGGGGAAAATGATCGCTCCGCGAAAGGCTCCGGATGTGGCGGCATCGGAAAGACGCTTGACCGAGGTTTGAAAATGCTCAGCTCCAATGCCGAGCACGTCAAACGAGTGCGTCCGAATCGTAAACGGCACGCCTCCGAGCGCGTTGGACAGCTGGATGCAAACGTCCACATTTGTCAGAAAGTGCGCGTGAATGATGTCTGGCTGAAAAGCGGCAATTTTACTCAGCGGGCCAGCAAGCAAAGGATTCCGAACGTGAAGGGCAGGCGGTGCCGTCTCGGAAATGATGTAGAGCTCCCAGGCCCAAGACACAATCATAATCGTATGTCCGCGGCGAATGAGCTCCTCGGCTTCATCTATCTGGTACGTCTGAGACAACCGCGGATAACCATTGTACAATAAAAGGACGCGCTTAGGTAAAGTCGCCGTCATTAATATCACTATGCAACTGATCTCTGACTCTGGATCTATAAAAAATTTACTTGTATTTATATCCGCAGGGGATTTGGCGGAGGCCACCCTACGTGCCGCATCATCGGCCGATACGACAAATCGGCCTTACGATCTCAGCATTTGCTATTATGGGGAAAATGACGTCCGTGCAGAAACATATCGCGAACTTGCGACATCTGGCCTTTTCTTTCGGAGAAAGGGGAGTAAACTTCAGAATTTCCACGCATTTTGGGAAGAGTATTTCGCAGACTGTGGCTACGAGTATGTTTATTTAATGGATGACGACATCAAGCTATCCTCCTCGGAGATTTCGGAACTCTTTCGGATTCACGCGGAACATCATTTGGACGTTTCACAGCCGGCGTTTCTACCATCTGGAAAAATAAGCCATAAATTAACCGAGTGGGTTCCAGGAAACGTGCTCCGCTGGACAAATTTTATAGAAATTACGGCAATGCTATTCTCGCACAACGCCTTGGTGAGATGTATGGATGTCTATGATCCGCGTTTGGTCGGCTATGGCATTGATTACCTCTTTTTATGGGCATTAGATCCAGAGCGAGAGCGTGCGTATGCGGTGATAGATGCGGTCACCAGCGTAAATCCAAATGAAAAAGATAAATATGCAGCTGCCGGGCGAGCGCCTGGCCCGCGTGAAATAGAAGCTGTACAGGCGTTAAAACACCGACGTCTCACGTGGGAGGCGTTGGCTCAGAAAAAGGAATTAAAACGTGGAAACATAAAGTGTTCGGGGTTGTGGCAGCTACTTCGTCGCCGGCGGAGTGAGCGCGACCTGCTCGGTAATGCACGACGACTCCGTGTATTTCGCGGGGACATAGGCGTAAATCTCGCGGGCGCCGGTGACCGTTTGGCCCACGAAGGCCTCGCGGCCGAGGCGCTTGGAGTACGCGAACTTCGTGTTCGTAATCTGCTCGGGGCGGGCAAACAGCATTACGATAATGCTTTGGATCGGGCTGTCGCCCCAGCGAACATAGGCCCAGCGGCCGTCCAGGTCAAAGGCGCGGACGACGCGCTGAACGTCGGGGCGCTTCCAGAACGCCGTGGCCGTGATGTGGTAATTGTTGAAAAACATCGTCGGCGCGTACACGGTGAGCTTTTCGCCGATGGTGGGCATTGCGGCGCCCGCGGTGCCGCCCAAAAGGCTCAGCAGCTGTCGGAATGGGTGAAGGCTTACGGATTTCATAGGGAGTTCTTGGGCGGTGAAGATCCCGCTTAGGATCCCGCGGCGTTCCTCGGCCTCCTCCGCCGTCATTTCGCCGGCCGCGAGACCCGCGGAGATCTGATCCATAAAGAAGTCGCGCATCCCGTAGCAGCAGATGCCGCAGTCTTGGTGGATGATGTTTCCGGCGTAGACGGCGTTGCGATTGGCGACCTTGCGAAACAGGTCCTCGTGAATCGGCTCCTCAATGAGGCTGTCATCGTCCAGACGCATCACGTAGTCGTAGCCCGCCGCGTATTTCGGCATTTCCACGATCCACCAGCGGCACATCAGGCGGTACTTGTCGTTGCGCCAATAAGGCACGGGGCGCGTGTCCAGGCAGTCGGCGAGTTTGGCCGCGTTGATGTGCGACGGCATCACGAAATCCTCGGGGTCCAAGGCGACGAAGGAAACAAGGTCGCGGCACTCCGAGCGGATGCCGAGGAGGATCTCGCGCTGCGAGAAAGCGTCGTAGTCACCCTCGTGAAAAAGGACGACAGGATAACGGTAACGAGCATTCCAATGCTTAAAGAGGAAATACAGCGTCGTTTTAAGGTACGCCCGGCGCGCCTCGGTGTTTTGAGTGAGAATGAACACCGCGGCGTTCAGGGGCGGCGGAGACGGCGGCGCGCCGACGGCCTCTGGATTAGAATTCATTTTTGAAAATTCGTTTACTAAGAAAATACGCTATTCTTTAAATGCAGCCGCTGGATGCCGCAGCGCGACGACGGCGCGTGGGTGCTCCACCGGAGGCAGCCACCACGGGCGCCGCCGCGGGGCCTTCTTTGAGTTGAAGTAAAGCTGCCACAACGGCGCGCTCATCGGCAGTGAGGGCTACGTTGACGGGCGGCGCCTGGGCTTGGGCTTGGCTCGTGGACGCCTGGCGTTGGGAATAGTCGTATGTGTTTTTGATACGCTGAATCAGCGAACGCGTCGTATTATTTACAATATTTCCAATAAATTCGGACCGGCGCGGTTCCGGGATCGCAAGGAGGTCCGCGAGTATCATTTCGCGAAGCGATTGAATTTGGCTTTGATCACCACCTACACGGGCGCGACGTTCAAGAAGCGCCACGGTTTCCGCCATCGCGACAATGCGCTCTTCGGTTTCGCCGTCACCGCCGCTGCGACGCGTCCGGGCGGTTTTACCCGGGACAGGTGCGGGCGAGACCGAGCCCGTTTTTGACTCCGGCGATTTCCGCGTGCGCTTGGTAGCGGTAGCCGTCGTGGGAACCGAGGAGATCTTCGCGTTTTTCAGGGCCTCGTCAATGATCGCGACGCGCTCGTTGAACGAAAGTCCAGTTAATGCGATGGTCACCGTTTTGGTATTATTAGCACGTTTCGGAGCCATTGTTCCACTACTGTGAGGACATAGAAAAAGAATACCGAGCATCGCGAAGGATCCGAGCATCGCGTCGCCTCGCGGCTTACTGCTTGAAAAGGTCCGCGAATTGCTTGAAGAAGCCGGGCTCCTCAATGGGCGCGGCCGCTGTGGTTTTCGCGGGATCTTGAAGACTGACCGCGCCGGCGACCGGAGTGACGCCGGTGTCCGCGGCAGTTTGTTTGGCGGCGTCTAGGTTCTTATCGGCCTGAGTGAGGCTTTGGCGGTAAATGCCGGACCATAGCGTCTGAGGCGCTTTCGGGGCCGGCGTCGGCTCCGCAGGGGCTGCGGCGGGGGCTTTGGCGGTGACGCCGTTCATCTCTTCTAGATAGGGAATCTTCCACCACCCTTCGGCTTTCGCGACAGGCGCGGCAGGTGCGGTGGCGGGCGCGGCGGGCGCGGCGGGCGCAGTGGCGGGGGCGGCAGGTGCGGTGGTAGGCGCGGCGGGTGCTTTCGGCGCAGCGGCGCGGGCAACCTTTAAGAGCGAGCATTGTTCCAGGTCGGCCGCGGAGACGGCACCTGAGCCGTTGACGGCCTCAATGTACCACTTCTGTTTCTGAACGGCTTCGGTCTCTTCTTTGGTGAGCTTAGAGGCGGCCAGTTTGCACTGGGCGAGCTGGCCGGCGAGGTCGGTCGCCTGGGTTTCGGCGGTTTGGCCGGCCGCGGCGGCGGCGGCGTTTTCGGTCGCGAGAAGGTCCGCGATCATACGCGTCATATTGTAGTTGCTGAGCTCGGCGGCGAAGTAGGTGCCCAGTTTGCCGACGTCCGAGGCGTTCAGGACAGTGTTATAAAAGGCGAAGGCGTACAGCGTCGCGTCCACGTTGGCGAATGTGTTGATTTGGAGGTTGTGGTTCGCGAGGACAATGGGGCCCGTGGGTGCGGGAGTCATCGGGATGGTGTAGGCCGTCGCGCCGATGTAAAACGTCAGCTCGCCGTCGGAGCACTCGGTGTTGCTGCACTTCTTGTAGGTGAACGCGTAAACCGTCGGGTTGCCGCCGGAGGCGAGGGTGGTCGCTGGAATGGGCGCGTCGCTCATTTCGTAGGCCTTGTCGCCGATCTTCGCGTACAGCCGTAGGGCATCGGGGGCGTCCGGGGCGGGGCGCAGGTAGACCTCTACGTAATTGGGCGATTGACCGAACAGCTTGAACATCATCCCGGGCTGCGTCTCGGACGCGGCTAGGCCAACGTTCTTCGCGAACCAGACCGCCGAAAACGCCGGGAGCTCATAAGGCACCGAGGAGTGCGTGTCGCGGAACACGGCCGACGAAGGGCCGTTGATTACGGCGTTCTTAATGCCGACGCCCTGCGACCGAATCGTCTGAGGGACGCCATTGGCGCTCGTGAGGCTGAAAATCATCGTCGGATCCACGAAGTTGTACCAGCGCGCATCGGCCGGGCTGTATACGGCGCTTTTCGCGTCTTGCGTCTTGTCGCTGAAAGACGTCAGATAGACTTTCAGGGCGTCGCGCGAAGGGAAACTGGGATCGGCGAGGTTTTCAATGTAAATGTATTTGCCGTTTTCTTGAATGAGGCGCCCAGTGGTGCTGGGCGTCGGAGCGGGTGCCGCGGGCGCTGCGGGCGCTGCGGGCGCAGTCGTGGTCGTCGTGGTCGTGTCGTCCGCGAAGCCCTCGCGCGACGCCCACGCCAGGGCGCCACCGCTGCGCCAGTACAGCCATACGACGACCGCGAATCCCACGAGGACCGACGACCAATACACTACATTCGGTTTCATATCTCCACCGCTACGTATCACGTCACGAGGAGTCCTCTGAACTCTTATTAGAAAAAAGCAAATGATATAAGGCGTACGCGACGTTTGGTGTTATTCAAAGATGACGGGTTACCGCGTTCCCCTTGACCTTGCGAGCAATGATAGTTCCTCCGTCTCCGGCGGATCTTCCGTCGCTGGACAAAATATAGAGGACATCGTTCAGGAGGAGCCGATGTACTACGTTCTCGGGCAGTTTCTGACCAGTTCCACGAGCGGCAAGAACATCGCCGACATCCTCCAAGAGCTCTGCGAGGAGGTGCGCGCCCTGCGCGTCGCGACGATGGCGGCCGCGCAGACGATGGCGATTGCTCAGCCGGCACCGGCACCGGCGTCTGCACCGGACGCCTAAGCCGCCTTCTTCCCGAGCGTCGTGCGCGGAATCCACTTCTTTTTGTATTTTTTCGCACCACGGCCACCGGAGGCCGCCTCCGGCCCTGGCCGAGGCGCCGCGAGTGCCTCTCGGACGTTTTCGGCGGTCAGCGCGCCGTTGACCGCGGCGTCCCAGTGCTCTTCGGGAAGCCGGCAGTTGCGACCGTCGCTGGTTTTCAGGTAAAAGCCGTAAGGGCCAATGGCGAGGGCGCACCCGTTCGTCTCTGGGATCGGCGCGGGCAGGCGCATCAGAAACGCGGCTTCGGCGTCGGTCACTGCGCTCAGCTCCGCGCGGCGCCATTCCAGGAAGGGCGTCAGGCCGACGAATCGCGCAGGCGCGTCTGAGCCCGTACCGGGCGCGAAGAGCGCGGGCCCATACTTCGTCTGAACCGCCGAAAGGCCATCTGCGAACTGTTTGAGGACGTTCCGCGGACCGGGTGCGGGAACGGCCGTGCGACCGCGCGCTGTTTTCGGGCGATCCGAGGAGCCCGCTTCGGCAACGGCGAAGGCTTTCAGCTCCCCGTGCTCGCGCTCCACGTCCGCGTGAAACCGCTGATAGAACGTGTCCAGGACTTCTTTTTTCGTCGTTGCACCGTGACTGATGCGGTCCAGGTCGGCCTCCATCTTTGCCGTGAAATCGCTGTCCAGAATATACGGGACTGTCTTAAATAAGTAGTCGGTCACGCGCTCGCCCAGGCTCGTCGGCACCATTTTGTCGGACCCCTCGCCGCCGAGGACCACCTCGCGCTGGGATTCGGAAAGCCGCGCGGCGGTTGTGCCCGCTGCGGCGCTGAACGACGTCACCGTCACCTTTTGCTGCGGCCCTGCGCCTTTCACTGCGTACTTTTTACTGATCAGTTTGTCCAGAATCGTCGCGTAGGTGGACGGCCGGCCGATGCCCAGGCGTTCCAGGGTCTTTACGAGCGTGGACTCCTGATAGAGAATCGGTGGACGCGTGACATCGCCTTCGGCGGTGAAAGACTCCGCGCGCACTGGAACGGGGTCCTTAGTACGCAGAAGGGCGTCCCAGTCCGCGGTGGCCGGTGCATCGCTGCTGGCCGCAGCGCCGGCGCCAGGCGAAAGCACCTTCAAGTACCCAGGATCGGTCAAGACACGCTGGGAGCCCTGAAAGGTCGGCCGGGCGGCGCCCGCGCGGATCGTGTATTGCAGCTCCGCGTATTTTGCCGGAGCCATTTGAGAGGCGACGGTGCGCCGCCAAATGAGATCGTACAGACGCGCTGGGAGCCCTTCAAGGCCTTCGGGGCGGCTGGCGGAGACTTGGGTGACTCGGATGCACTCGTGGGCCTCTTGGGCGTTGGCGGCGCGCGTCTTGAAGACTCGGGCTTGCGCGTCGTCGTTGCTGTACGTGTCGCGCACGTAAGTCAGCACGTTTCCGACGGCTTCCTCGGCCATCGCCGTGCTGTCCGTGCGCATATACGTGATCTTGCCGGACTCGTAAAGGCCCTGCGCAATGCGCATCGTGTCCTTCGCGGCGAGGCCGAACCGCGAGTAGGCCTCCTGTTGAAGCGTGGATGTCGTGAAGGGCGCCGGGGGCGATTTGCTGACGGTCTTTCGGCGGAATTCGGCGGTCCAGGCGGCGCCCGCGCCAGAGGCGGCAACGGCCGCAAGTGCTGCTTTCGCGGCGTCGGCATCGGTCGCTGGATCCTGCACGGCGCGCGCGGGCAGCGACGCATCGGCGCCGCTGACGGTCCAGGCGCCCGTGAGCGTCCAGAGCGCCGTTGGCGTATGGGCGGCCGCGGCGCGAGCCCGATCCACGACGATGCGGAGGGAGGCGCTCTGAACGCGCCCGGCGCTCAGACCGGTGGCGGCGCCTGCAAACCGTTTCCATAGGAGCGGAGACAGCTCATAGCCTGTGATCCGGTCCAGGATGCGGCGAGCTTCCTGGGCGCTGACTTTGGCCTCATCTATGGCGCGCGGGGCGAGGATCGCCGCTGTAAGTGCCTGCTTCGTAATCTCATTGAACGTGACGCGTGCGGAGGCGGAGGGGCGCAGACGAAGCACGGTGCGGAGGTGGTCCGCGATGCACTCACCTTCTAGGTCATTATCAGACGCGACGAAAACGAAGTCGGCCTCGCGAACGGCCGCGCGCAGCTCCGCGATCACCTTTCTCTTATCGGAAAGGGGCTCGTAGGTTGCGGTCCAGGTAGTGGTGTCCACACTGAGCGTTTTAAGTGGAAGATTGTCTATGTGGCCAAAGGATGCTTTTACTACAAACTTCCCGATTGAGGCGAGCTCTGGGCAGCTGTTGAGGTAGCCTTGGATTGTTTTTGCCTTCGCTGCGGACTCCACGATGACCAAGGCGCTTCGCTGTTGCGTCGCGGCTGTTTTAGGCGCCATTTGACTTGCGTTAACTTACGATTACCGCAGAGCTCTAAATGGTATCATTTTTCGGCGAGTGCAGGTGAAGGATCTGCTATGTATTTTATACTTAGTAACAATTTTGTTGTTAAAATAAAAATAAATAGAGCTTACCCTTTCCATTTTCCATTCCATTTCCACATTGGCGTTTCTTCCAATATACTAATGCGTTCTGCCGAAAGCTTATTGTTTTTGTACAGGTATCGCATAGTACATTGCCAATTTCCGCTTCGTTTTTCATCCGCGTCATTGGATTCTTTTGATGGTGTTTTTTGGAGGCGCACTGTTTGAAATTTCCACTTTTCCAGATTTTCTGGAAAAGTGTCATCTTCTTTCCATTTCCACATTGGTGTGTCTTCAAGCGTACGAATACGTTCTGCCGAAAGCTTTTGTTTTTTGTAAGTATCTCGTATAGTACTTTGCCACTGTCCGATGCGTTTTTCATCTGCATCGTTGGATATAGATGATGGTGCTCTTCCAAGACGTAATATTTGAGCCTTCCACTGTTCCAAATTGTTTGAAAAAGCATCTTCTTCTTCCCAATTCCACATAGGGGTTTCTTCCAACATACGTATGCGCTCTTCTGACAGCTTGCCTTTTTTATAGTGTTGTCGCATAGCACTTTGCCACTGTCCGCTTCGTTTTTCATCTTTATCTTTGGAGTGTTGTGACGGTGCTCTCCCAAGACGCGTTTTTTGATTATTCCACTGTTCCAGATTGTGTGGAAATGAATCATCTTCTCCCCACTTCCACATTGGAGTTTCATTCAACATATGAACACGCTCTTCCGAAAGTTTACCTTTTTTGTAGAGGTAACGTATACCATTTTGCCATACTCCGCTACGTTTTTCATAAATATCTTTGGATTCTGTTGATGGTGTTTTTTGAAGAAGTAGTGTTTGATTCTTCCATTGTTCTAAATTGTTTAAAAAAGGGTCTTTTTCCCACTTCCACATTGGAGTTTCCTCTAATATGCAAATGCGCTCTTCTGAAAGTTTGCCTTTCTTATAAAGCTGTCTTATATGAGTTTGCCAAGTACCGCTACGTTTTTCATTGTTATCTTTGGATACAATTGATGGTGTTTTCCCTAGACGCGTGGTTTGAGCCTTCCATTGTTCAAAATGTTTCATAAATGAATCATCTTCTTCCCACTCCCACATTGATGTATCCTCTAACATCCGAATACGTTCTTCTGATAAATTATCATTTCTATAAAATTCCCGCATAACACACTGCCACTTTCCACTACGTTTTTCATCAATATCTTTGGACATTCCGGAGGGTCTTCTTCCAAGACGTTTGGTTTGATTTATCCATTTATTTAGATTGGTTGGAAATGTATTATCTTTTTCCCATTTCCACATTAAACTTTCCTCCAAAATCCTAATGCGTTCTTTTGAAAGTAGTCCTTGTTTGTAGCGTCCCCGTGTATTACTTTGCCACATTCCACTTCGTTTTTCATCAGCATCTTTGGAATGGCCTGACGGCGTTCTTCCAAGCAGCGCAACCTGCTCCTTCCACTGCTCCAAACGCAGCATAAACCGCTCATCCAAAGACATACACCGCATCTGAACAAAGGTTTGAAGTTCCTTGCTTTCGGCAAAGACGCGCGGTTTGCTTACGGCTACGCTGTCGTAGTCTCCACATAAGCTACGCACCTTTGTATGAAACGTCGGATCCATTTCTCGCAAAAGCGAAAGCATTCCGCACGCCTTATTCCACTCATCGGTCCACATAAACAGCCGATTTTTCTTAAAGGGCTGCATCGGATCCAATCGGCCTCCACGACTGAGCCGCTGAACCGTGCGGATTTCGCTCATTTGGTCGCTAACCGAAGTAATGAACTCAGAATCACAGCACGGAATATCTACTGCCTCATCTAAAATGCGTACACTCGTCAAAATGTATTTATCGTAGGAATCGTCTGACTGAAACGTTTCCAATAGCGTTTTACGTTCCTTAGCACTTACAGTAGAATCAATCTTTCCACACCAAACGGACATACCCTGATGTTCTTCCATTACCTTTTGAATCCACTTCGTAAAGACATCACATTCTTCACACTTAGTCAGATACACGATACAGCGACGGTTGCCATACTGTAACATACCCGTGGTCAGAAAAAGTGCTTTCGCAGCCATTGAGTTGTGAACATCGGTTAGCTCCATCTCCGCGCGCCACTCATTTGGTACGGTTATATCTACGCGACCGTCCATCAAAGAAGGCAAAATGACCTCGTAGTCGCAAATATATCCGTCCCGAATCGCATCTGAAATGCTGTATTGGTACACCGTCTCCGCGTCCAGCATATCGCTCATTGTTTCCGGAATCGTGGCCGACAGAAAAACAGAGTTAGAACAACGCTTAAAAATATCACACAGCTCTTCGCGATTAAATGCATTGTGAACCTCATCCACTAGCAGATAATCCGTATCCTTCAAAACTGGTGCAATCACCTGCTCCATACTTTTAAAGGTCGTGTAAATGACGATATTCTCATCGGTTTCAAAGTATGCCTTTACGTTTACATCATCGGTCGTACCTTCGGAGTCCACGATCACGTGCCGATGTGTTTTTAAGAAAGATTGTAACCGATCATACAAATTGTGGACAGATACGAGAAGCGGCGCCGCGCACACAATGCGCTGAGCACCAGATGCGGCGAGAATATCACCTGCGACAACCGTTTTCCCAGTGCCACAGGCCATTTCAAGGATCTTCCGACCCGGCCCCGCGCAGGCATTTACCGCCTCGGTTTGATAAGCACGGCGGACCATTGCCAACTCGTCGGATCTGTTTGCAACGCTTACCTCTTTAACGACGTTTTCACGCATTGCAGCAAAATCCAGGCGGTGATATGCAATATGCTGCGAGTTCCCGCTAAGAATCTCTTGAAGATTCACTTCCAGCGGTCCAGACGTATACAAATAGGACTGGGCCGGCACGCAAAACCGCATCAACAAAAAAGTCCCAAGATCGTTCGCGGACACTTTGCGACTGCGATAGTGCTTTGCTTGACCGATATGATAAATCGGGACTTCCCCGGGCTCCTTGGACAGAAAATCCACGCCATAGTCAACATACTTGAATACCTGACCATTCATCTCACGGCGACGCCGAATTCGGTCAAACCGGATTTTGTTGTAGTCGTTAAAAATGCCGGCTTCGTAGAGCTCACACTCTGGTATCATAGAGGTGTGCCAAATCTCATGACCGTAAATGCGGTAATGCTCTCGCACAACCACATCTTCAAACATCCGCCATTCCTCTTTTTCTTTTTCGCGATCATAGTGTTCTCTTCTGGCCTTATTATTTCGCTCTCGCAAGCTTAGGGCACTCATCGTTCCCCCGGACATCTTACCTTATTGTAATACTATTACATCTTCTTTTTAAATGCTTTAAAATTCACTATTGGTTGGCGACTGTATATGTGCCTGAAAATTCACCTGTTATTTTAGATAACTTTTACGAGCTGTAAGTAGATATGCCTAAAAACAAACTGCATAACAAGCGCTCGCTCACCCGCACTCAACGTGCCGGCGGCGAAATAATGGACAACACATTGGATGCGGCGGCGTCCTTTGGTCGTATAATGGCGTGGATGCGATCCATATTTGGCACGATCATCGGCTTGCTATTGATTGCACTGGGCATATTTATGCTGACTCGGAAAAACAAATACCCGATGCGCGCAGTTGGCACTGTGCAAAGCGCGAAGTGTGATGATTCTGACGCCAAAAACGTCGCGTGTACTATTGTATTCCAATTCACCCCTAATAATGGAAAGTCAATTACATCCGCGCCTATGTTGGTAAATCAAAGCTACATTACAGGACAGAATGTCACGGTGCATTATGATCCAGCGAATCCAAATAATTTTGTTCTCAACCCGGCGCCCATCAAGTGGATTGGTGGGATTTTCCTAGCGTGTGGTGTGCTTCTGCTCGTCTTCGTGTGGGTATGGATGTGGGTAGTCAACCGGAATAAAACGGCCGCCGTTATGAATGGTGCGGTGGAGGGTGTTGGTATGGTAGACACGATGGTGGATCGCGCAATGAACTAAGCGTATGTTTCTCGTGTTAAATATAGAGCGGATAGAACGCAAAATGCAGCGCGGACCCTTACTTGAAAAATTGAATATTGTCGGGAACCTGGATTCCGTCGTTGGAATGCAGGCACAAAATGGCCGCTGGGTCTATTTGTTCGGGGAGACGCACAATGCGGCCTACATTAAAAAGAATGATATCGTGGACCACGTCTTCAAATATTGCCAATCAAAACCAGTTACGTACATCATTGAGAACGACAGTCCGCTGCAAGATGATGAGACGATTTTGATGCTAATGCGAATGAATATGAATGACTCGGATTATATGGACGGGCCCATTATGCGCGTAAGGAAGACCAGCCTAACGACGCAGTCCCTCATTCGTATCAAGGATCTGGATGCGCGGATTCAGCCGCCGTTCCACCTGCTTTGGAACACGCAGGAGGATACGCCTTTTCCCGAGCGCGCCTCCACGGACTTCCTGCGCGAACTCATTCCGCACATTCGCAACCGCAAAGATATCGCGGCGTTTCTGCGCGGGCTCATTCTGCCGACCGAACCGCCAGTGGAATGGTTCGCTGACATCGCCAAGAAATACAAAATACCGCCCTGGGTTGGAAAGGGAAATATACGCAAAGAGATGATTCGGCTGAACAAGAGCGACCCTGACGCATACAACCTCATTGATGACTATATTAGCTCTATCTTTGAGCAACGTGTTGGCAAAAATAAGAATGTGTCTCCGGTGCTTGAATGGGCCGCGGCGGAACTCCCGGATGTCGGGACTAAGTACATTAACCATATTCAGCGCCCTCTGGAAGCCATATTCGTGCCGAGCCTCTCCGTTCTTTGCGATGTTCAGGCACTCATTCAGTTACAAATGGAGCTGACGACGGACTCTATGGAGCCAATTGTCATCCATCTTGGTCACGCACACGTTGAGTCTTTGGCGCACCGCGTGTCTATGATGGCGCGCTCCCAAAACGGCTGGATCGCATTTCGCAACGAGGAAGACACCGGCGTTGACCTTTCAACGGCGGAATCGCTGAACAGCGATGTATACTTCAAAGGCGGGAAGAAGACGGCGAAGAAGGCAACGGCGGCGAAATCTCAGAAAAAGTAGAGGTAAAAATAGGAAAAATTTAGCCATAAAGCTTATCAATAATCCGGTCCGTCAGAACCGCGCGGGTGCCGTCCACGGGAAGACCGTGCTCACGGCAAACCTCGCGGAGGGAATCGGCGTTCATCCGGCGAATTTTGGATTTGCTGAGAGGGTTCTCGGCTTCGGTTTCCGCGTCGTCTCCGACAAATACTGGTATGGGCGCGGCGGGTGCGGCGGGCGAAGGCGCCGGCGTCGGCATCGGCGTACCGACGGCGGGTGCCTCGGGCGTCGCCGGCGCATCCTGGGCGTCCTCCTCCTCCACGATCACCGGGGGCGGCATCGCGGCGCTGCGCGCACCCGAAGCGGCCGCCGAGTACGCAATGTTGCCGAAGACATTGTCCATAAAACGCTCGGCGTCCTCGTCCATCGCCGCGTCATCGCCGGCACCAAGGCCGAAGAAGCCGCCCGCGCCGCCGGGGCCGCCCATAGGGGGCCGAGAAATGGCCGGAGCTGCGAGAAGGCTTTCGGAGACTGCGTCCAGCTTATCTTCCAGGCGGCTCAGGGAACGCCAAATGTAAAAGACGCCGACGACGAGAATGATGCCCAGAAGGGAAAGCTGGATGTTTGAGATGAGCGCGTTATCACGCAGAAGTGCCATTTGCGATAGGCTGATCTCCGTTACTTACGATCCCTCTGCATATTTTATTTTTGATTTCAATCGCACTTTGGATCACTTCCTTCGGCAATGTGGCCGCGGTGCTACCTCCGGCGGCTAAAAGTTCTAGGGCGATACACTGAAAAGATGGACCCCGTCGCAGGCGGTAAGAGAATGTAAAGCCGCCCTTTGCGGCGGGCTCCGCGGCCATATGAATGTTGTGGACCCTGTCCGGCATCGCGGTCGCAAGTTCAGTGAGGACCGCAAAATGCGACGTCATTATCACCCGGATGCCGGGGAGTCGGGTGAGGTATCCTACGACGGCGGCGGCAGTGGCGGCGCCTTCTGTGGGAGGCGTTGAGCGCATCGGTTCGTCTAGGATATACACGGCGCGGCGACCAGCGGCCGAAAGGGCGGTTGCTTGCGTGCAAAGGTCCGCGCAGCGCTGAACTTCGGCCTGGTAGAGGCTCGCCTCGCCAATAGTATCAGACACGCGCACAAACGCGCCGAATGCGTCCACGGGTGCGAGATCGGCGCGCCGGGCGCATACCACACCGAGCGTTTGGGCGAGCAAGAGGTTCGCGGCGAGCGCCTTGGTGTATGTCGTTTTGCCGGCAGCGTTTGGCCCAGTGACGATGAGAGACCGAGATAGGTCTGCTGGGTTGCCGACGATCGCGGGCACGGCCGCGGGCTTTGCCGTGGACTCGGTGTCGGCGTGATTTGACGCGAGCACAGGATGCCGTAGGTCCCACATTTGCCCACCGGTCCTGTAATCGGGAATGCACCAACGTGGTTGGCGCGCGAGGTCGCCCGTGAGGACCGCGACATCTTGGGCGTAGAGTTCACGGAGCCGGTCTGCGACAAGGGCGCGGATATGCGGGTCCGTGGCGAGGGCGTAGGCGCCGGCGAGCCCGCTTGGAAGGAGGTCGGCGGCCGCGGCGCCGGCGGCGCAGCCGAAAATCGCCCGGACGCTATCGGCTTTTTCGGCGAGCTGTTTGCGAACGCGGCTCAGTGTGGCGGCGAGGTCAAAGGCCTGCAAAATCCCGTAAATCAAGAGTCCGATATAGCCTGCGAGGACTACGTATTTGAGCGCTGTATGCTCTGGCAGAACCGCGGGACGCAGAAACGCGACGATGCCGACTTTAATGAATTTTAGATATTGACGGATGGGCACTCGCCATTGGAGCGTTCGGCGAATGTACATATACGGTCCGAAGATGGTGCTCAGCGGCGCGAGCAGGGCCATCCAGGGGACGATATAACACCTATACAGTTGAAAGGACGTTACGAGGGGCGGGACGCGGTTTGCCCAACGGAGCCCGAACATCTGGGGAAAGAGGAGTCCGAACATCGGAAAGGTCGCGCGCAGGTCCGCGCCGGCGCCGGCGAACCACCATAGGACGTTGGCTTCGTTGGCGCGCAGCGCGGCGAGGTCGGCGGCCACGCTGGACGACGCGGAGGCTTGGAGCGCGGTGCGCTGACGATCGCGAAGGGCCGCACGGTCTGCGAGGGGCGCGGCGAGGCGCTGCGCAGCCATTACGGCGCCACCGTGCGTCTGCGCACGCGCACGCACCCACGGGACCAGTTCAAGGTCTGCGAGAAACGTCGGGCCCATCGCAGCGCTGATGGCCGCAGCAGCGCTGGTGGGCGCGGCCGCCGTTGCGACGAGTTCCTGTAAAAACGCCTCCGCCGCGGCCGGGTCCAGCGCACTGAGAGCCTGATCTGTTTCTTCAAGAAGCTCCTGAGTCGCCGCGGAGCGCAGCCAATTCTTTTGCATTTGCTCCGTTGTACTCGGGCGACACATTTATGTGCTGCATTCTGGCGCGGGCACGCCAAAAAAATGAAGCGTATAAAGCGCTGCGGATAAGTATCTCACAATGAGCGTAATGTTTCACACGCTGCGCTACAAGGGTCGGATGTACCGGATTCCGGCGGTGCCGTTTGAGACCCAGGAGCGTCTCGCGGACCGCGCGTGGTACGTGGCAAGAAACGTCGGCGACTCGTTGACGACGGTGCCGGAGGCGACGCCATCGTCTTCGCAACTCAGCAGCGCCGGCAGTGCGACGCCGCCGCGCGCCGGGACGCCTCGGACGACGCCGCCGCACTCGCCGCAGAAGCCGCCGGCGCAGCGCGGAGGTCGCACGGGATCCGACGGGGGTGCCGAGATTCTGAGCGAGTCTCACCGGTGGGTAAACCAAAAATACTTCAAGATGCAGTATTAGTATTAGTCTCGTTGCACTGCCTACTAGCCGTTCTTTTTGGACGCTATCTCAGTTAATAGTAGAGTCACCGGATGAATACACGTAGTGTTTCACCTGCGGTGTGGGGGCCGGCGGGGTGGCGATTTCTGCACGCCGAGGCCGCCGCCGCCTTGAAATCGGCGGCAGCGGCGGCGGCGGGGGTGGACGTGGCGGTTGAAGACTTTCGGACGCTCATAGACTCCTTACGGGTTCTGCTGCCGTGCCCGACGTGCCGCGAGAACTTCGCGAGCCATTTAGCGACGCTGCCGTTTCCTGAGAAGGCCTCTGAGCTTCCTCGGTGGGTCTTTCGGCTTCATCATCGGGTGAACCGGACGCGTCCGGGCGTGGACGGGGCGCCTCGGCGGCCTCCGCGGGCCGGCGAGGGCATTGCGGCGCCTTGGACGCCGGCGGACATCGCACCGTTTGTTGCGGCCATTGTGGAAACACATCCTGGGGGGCGGGCAGTGCTTAGCTCGGCCTATCTAAAAGCCCTTGAAGACTTCACGAAGGTGCTTGCTACACGGACAGGGACGACGGCTGCGCCGGCACCTTCTGTGTTGCTGTCGCGCGTGGAGCTTCGGAATTGGTTCCGTAGTTGGAAAAAGAACGTCGCGATGGGCGCGATTCAGGTGGGCGTTTGCAAATTTACATCAGCTTGCTGAGCTCGGAGTTCAGCTTGCTGAGCTGAGACATATAGGCGCTGAGCTCGCCGCCGCCCATCTTAGGCTTGCGGATCTTCTTGGCCTTGCCGCCCGCCATCTCGGGGACCATAGGCGTGGTGGTCGCGGGCATCAGGAAGTCCGCGCCGGGGGCGCCGCCGCGCTTGGACGACTTGCGCTTGCCACCCGCCATCGCCATCGTGTCCACGGGAATCGCCGGCAGCAGCATCGTATCCGCGCCCACCTCCGCGTAGGCACCGCCGTGCTTCTTGGTCTTCTTGCCGCCGACCATCTCGGGGCTCATCATCTCCGGGGCCACGGCCATCGCGGCGGAGCCACCGCGCTTCTTCTTGCCACCGGTCATCTCGGGCATCATCGTCTCGGGGGCCACGGCCATCACGGCGGAGCCACCGCGCTTGCTCTTCTTTTTGCCACCGGCCATCGTTTGGGCGGACGCCTCCTCGGCCATAATCGGGGCGAAGCCGCCGTGGCGCTTGGCCTTCTTGCCACGCTTGCCGCCGACGGTAGAGCCATCTACCGGGGCAGCCGCGGGCGCGGGCTCCTCACCAACGAACTCCTCGGCCGCCGCAGCCTCCGCATCCTCCACCGCCGCAGCCACAGGCTCCTCAGAAGCCATCGCGGGTGCCTCGGCCTCAGCCTCGGCCGCAGGCGCAGGCGCGGGCGCAACCGCGGGCACTTCGGCCTGCTTGGCAACTGCTTGCGATGCGAGCGCTTGAATTTCCTCAGGCGAATAGGTGCCAAGAACCGTAATCACCGCGGATTTCAGCTCCTCGGCGTCCGTCCCGCCGCGAATCTTTTTGGAGGCGCCGCCCTTCTTTTTGGCCGACTCGGACGCCATCATATCCTTGTACAGCTTGTGGGCAGCCAGCAGCACGCCAGTGGCGGCCAGAGGCGCAAGTTCTAGGGCACCGCCTTTCTTACCGCCGCGAGGAGCCATATGCAATCGGTTGTTCTAACTATGAGTAATATATTTACCGCCCGCGGAAGTACAGCACCAGCGATACTGCTGCGATTGTCATAAAGAAGTTAAGTAAAACAATAGCAAGAACATAAGGCATTATGTGTTTGAAAAACCATTTTAAGAGGGGTTGTAGCAGATTTTCCCGAGTCTCCGGCTTTTCCAACTCTTTCCGTAAAACGCTGCAAATCAGCCCGACGTAGTCGTTTGCGGGCGATGTTGGCGGTGGCGGGGGCGGTTGCGCGGGCGAGGGTGCCATTGTGTTATCAAGTGGCTTAACCACTGCGTTATATATAAGACAACAAAAGCCTTTATAGTTTTTAGACGTAGACGTGATACCGCTGTGTGGATGGCGACATTTAGCGCTCCGGTGCGGAAAAAGGATACTTATGTGTCTACAATACGCGCGGAGGGTCGCCGTGAGCGGGGCGGATGCGCGGCGCCGCTGGTGAAGATCGCCGAATGCCAGATCCTTTCGGTGCGGTCACTGGCGGCGGTTGGCGAGACGGGGTCCAGTGCGGGCTACTTGGCGAAGCTGCTGTTTCCGGCGGACACGGAGGCGGCGGCGAAACTGGCGGCGTTTGACGATGCGGCGGCGGTGGCGATGAGGGAGAATAACGAGAAGTGGTTCCGGAATAACCTGTCGGCGGATGCGATGGCGGCGCTGTTTCGGCCGGCAATGAGTACGCCGCCGGGGAGCGCGGAGGCGCGGGTCGCTACGGTCCTGATTTCCGAAGTGAAGGAGCCTGAGCCGCTGATGCTGGATGGGGCGGCGATGGAATCGCTGGGCGCGCTGGCGGCGATGGAGACGCGGATCCTTCGGACGATGCGGGCGACCTGTATTTTAGAGGCGCAGGGCCTGTACTTTTATCCGAGGCGGTGCGGGATTCGTTGGAGGCTGAGGTCACTTGCGCTGACATCGGAGACCTCGGCGGCCGAGGAGGTCGCGGCGTTGGCCGGAATTACCTTCTCCGAGAGGCGGTCTATTGAAGACCATTGGAGCGAGGAGGTGGCGGCGTTCGCTTCCCGGATGGATGCCGCGATCGCCCACTGCGAGGCGCAAAAACGGGCTGCGGCGGAACTTTTGGCGGAGGCCAAGGATTTTCCCGCGAAGGACGAGAAAAGGTGGAACGACGTCCTGGAAGCCCTGCGTCTAAAAATCTACCGCACAACACGAATTTTATCTGGACAGTAAATAGATCGTGATACGCGCCATCCGTAACCGGCCCAGTAATTCAGTGATAATGCGTAAGGTGACTTATACCTCGCTGGCAGTTCTGCTGGTTATCGTCCTTCTGGGCTTCCTGTTCGTTTCGGCGAACACCAAGGCGAAGATCGCCAACGCCGAGAAGTTCTACGCGGACGCCATTGACCGTTCGTCGGTGGCTTCTCTGGCCCCGGTGAACCCGGATGCGGCCTCGGCGGGCATTGGCAGCTACGGCGCTTCGGACCCGATGGGCAATGAGACCTACAACCCGGTTATTGCCGGCCCTACGGCCGCGGCGCCCTCGGCGGCCGGCGCGCCCCTGGCCGGCAACTGCTTCCCCCGCGACCGCCTGGCCGCGGAGGACCTGCTGCCCAAGGACGCCGCGAACTCGCGTTGGTCTCAGATGAACCCGGCCGGCCAAGCGGATATTGGCGACAAGTCCTTCTTGACCGCCGGTTACCATATAGGCGTTGATACGGTCGGCGCCTCAATGAAGATTCCTAACCTTGATCTACGTTCGCTGCCCCCGAATCCTCGCTCCAATATCCCGTCCATTTGGAACCTGTCCACTGCCGAGTACACGGACGTCAACCGTCGCCCTCTGGAAATCGGCGGTGACTACTAGACGTTTCGCGCTTCGCGGCGTGCCTTCTTTTTCCCTCAAAACGCGCCCAAACGCGTTCAAACGCACTCCACTTAAAGAATTGATTGAGAGACTTCACTAACGGTACTAAAAATGGGTGGCGCTTCGGTGGCGGGTTCGTCTCTGTTGCTTTCTTCGGTAACCGCCTACTTCCAAAAAACGGGCGCAGCGGCCACGGCTCAACGCGCGCTTCTCCACGACGTCATTACCGGAATCTCCCCGATTTCGCTGCGACTTTTGGATGGATTCGTCACGCATTATTCGCGAACGCAAAACGTCATTTACTGGGTGGACGACGCTCGCGGCACCATTCACGAAACGGTAACGCCCGCAACGGCCGCGCGTCTCCGGAAATTTCATTTATACTTTGAATATCGTGCGCAGCTGAAAAGTTATACAAAAATGTACTTTGATCCCTTTCGGCGCCACGATCGTATTACGTTTGTGCTGGATCCCAATGCATCCCCGGGAACCCCAGGAGCCTCGCTGGAAACCACGGTGGGCCAGTTAAACTTTTTCCGCTGGTGCTTTCAAAGCAAAATCTTAGAATATGTTCAAGCGCATTTGACGGATATTGAAAAAGAACTTAGTAAAATCAAGCGCGGCGGCGCGGCGACAACGGCAACGGCTACGCCTGTGCCTGCTGCGGCAACGCCTGCAAAGCGCCGTGGAAGTGGCGGCATTCACAAAAATCCTACTGTGATGTCCCAATGTAGATCCGTAATGCGCACACCGTGTCACGTGCGGTTTGACTAGATTTCACTAGGCAGAAGACGAGGGCTTCGTCCGGCTATCATACCATTTCTTGAAAATCGGTATTTCCATCATACGCTCGCGCCTATCTGCGGGCATTGTGTCTATTATCTCCTTTTGATGAATATTCCAGCGAGTAAGCCGTTTATCTTTATTATTCTTTTTGATGTTTGGCGGCAACTTGTTATTCTTTTTAACAAACTCTACTAATTCCGCGTACATATCATCCCACGGACGGGATACCGTTTTCTCTTTTGAATTAAATTTAATATACCATTCGTTGAACTCTTTAATTTTTAAGAACTGCTCGCGACGATTTGCAGGCATAGAGTTAATATTTGCCTTTTGAGCGTGAAGCCACTGTCCATATATTTTATGTGACTTGGGTGGTAACTTATTTTCTTTTTTGGTATATTCTTCAATTTGAACAAACATATCCTCCCACTTGCGAATATCTTTTTTCCCTTTTTTCTGTGATTCTATGAACCAGGCATTAAACAATGGAATCTTTAACAAACGCTCGCGCCTATCTTCTGACATTTTGGTTATCTTTGACTTTTGACTATCAAGCCAACCACCATATATTTTATCAGACTGTGATGGCAATTTTTTCTCACGCTTAACATATTCTTCCAATCCAGCACACACATCTTCCCAGGGGCGCTTGATCGGCTTTACTTTCTTTTGCGATTCAGTAAACCAGTTGCTAAATAAATCAATCTTCATTAACCGCTCCCTACGCGTTTTAAGCATTATATTTATACCTTGCTTTTGGCGACTAAGCCACTTACCATATATCTTATCCGAACCTGGTGGTAACTTATTTTCATCCGTTACGTATTTTTCAAGCCCAGTACACATATCCTCCCACGAAATAAGCTCGGGTTTTTCTGCGGTATACCAGCGTAAGAATTCCGGTATTTTCATCAAACGCTCCCGGCGATACGCTGGCATTTTGTCAATATTCGTTTTCTGATTGTGAAACCAGAACCCGTGTGGCGTAATTAATTTCGGTGGTAATTTCTTCTCAGTCCGAACATATTCTTCCAGCCCATCACACTTTTTATTCCAAACCTCATCAGCCGTCACACAGTTTACCGATACATACTTCTCCATCTCTTCCGTTTGAATCTTCACAGTGTTCCTCACTCCCGCCTTCTGCGAAGTATCATAATCCGCCGACATCATACGGATCTTCTTGTTGAACTGAGTGTCCTCCTCCCGCATCAGCGACAGCGCGTTCAGCGCCAGCGACCAGTCGTCCGCCCAGAGGAAAAGGTGGTTCTTCTTCGTGGGGTTTCGCGGGTCCAGGCGGCCGCCGCGTTGGAGCCGCTGGACCGTGCGAATGTCGTTGGTCTTGCTGCCGACATAAGTGATAAACTCGCTGTCGCAGCGCGGAATATCCACCGCCTCGTCCAGGATCCGAATGCTCATCAGCACAAACAGATCGTGGTTCGCCGAATCCGCCTGAAACGCGCTCAGAATCTCCGTGCGGCGCCGCTTGTCAATGGTGTGATCCATCGTATCCGTCCACAGACGCATCCCGTGGTACTCTTCGCAGACCTGCCGGAAGCGCGCCTCAAACGCCACACACTCCTCCTTGCTCCGCAGGTAGACGATGCACCGCCGAGAGCCCGTTTGAAGCATACCGGTCGCGAGGAACAGCGCCTTCGCCGTCACATCGCCGAGAGGCAGCGATTGCGGTATGTCCAGATCCACCGAGTACGTGTACTTCTGCCGCGGTTTGCGCCCGGGCGTCTCGTCATCGGGCGCTTCGTCGGTCGGCGGCGGCGCTTCGTCGGGCGGTGGCGGCGCTTCGGGCTCTGCCTCCTCCACCGGCGCGCGCTTCACGAGCGGCAGGATCACTTCGTAATCGCAGATGAAGCCATCGCGGATGCCCTGGGCCATACCGTACTCATAGACGAGGCTCGCGTCCAGCTCGTCTTTCAGGCTCTCCGGGATCGTCGCGGACATCAGCAGGCTCGTGTGAAAGCGGTTGACCTGCTCGCACTGGGCGAGCGTCAGGTTGTGCATCTCGTCCACCAGCAGGAACGCGTCGCCGTCCGTCAGCCATTCGCCGAATTCCACGCAGAGGAGATTGAAGAAGCTCTCAAAGGTCGCGAAGACCACGAGCGGTTTGTTCTTCTTCGTGGCGTCCGCGAACACCTCGCCGATGTACACCGGATCGGTGAAGCCGCCCACGTCGCTGTCCACGACCAGCGACGTAAAGCTCGGCGCCGACGAAGACGACGCGCCGCCGTTGAAGAACGGCATCAGGCGGTCTTGTAAGTTCGCCACGGACACGCGCAGCGGCGCGATGCAAACGTACAGCCGCGGGAGATGACGGTCCTTGATGCGCTGGAACAGATGACCGGCGACGAGCGTTTTCCCGAGGCCGCAGCCCATATGCAGCATCATCTGCGCGCTGCCGGCCTCCGCGTGGAGCCGATTCAGAATCGCCGAAATCGCGTCCTCCTGATAGCCGCGCAGGTGCGCGGCGCTTTCCAGAAAGACCGGCGACGTCGCCGTGATCTCGGGGTCAAATTTGAGAATCTTGTGCGTGAACCACGTCGGGTCGTTCATCAGATCCTCGCGCAGGTTGATATTCAGCTGCGTGGTCGTGTACAGGTAGCCGGACGTTCCCGTCTTCCGCAAATTGCGAAAGAACCCCGCCAGGTCGTTTTGGACGACACGCTTCGTCGTGTAGTGCTTCGCCTGACCAGCGTGGTAGGTCACCACCGGCGCCTCACCATCGCCCTCAGCGCCCGCGTCCGTGCCCTCGCTCGCGCCCGGTCGCGTTCTCTTGATGAGAAAGTCAATCCCATCGTCCACGTAAGGCGACGTCACCTTCTTCTTTGTCTTCTGCTCGCGGAAATACACATTCCGTATCATCCGACGCGAGTTGTAATCGTGGAACACGCCCGCCGAGAACAGCTCCTCCTCCGGAATCATACCGCCCGGCCATACGGCATCTCCGTACTCCGTACGATGATAGTTCATCGCATAAATCTCAAACGCCTTACCATCATTGCGTTCTTTTTCCTTCGCGGCGGCGTTCATCTCGCGGGTGTCCTTTGACGAGGACGCCATCGTGCACGTTTCCGTGTCTTGCAGGTCCTTAGAAAAGTGGAATCATTTTTTAGGTGCGGCGCAGCGCGTGCATATAAACGCCTCCTTCTACCAAACTCAAAAAATGATCATAGGCCTTCTCGGTCGCAGCCGTGTCGGGAAAGACACGGTTGCGCGGGCCCTCGTGTCCGCGTTGGGCTCCGCGGAAATCGTTCGGCTCTCTCAGCCGCTCAAAGACGCCGCGCGAGCGCTTTACGGGTTCACCGAAGACCAGCTGGAAACGGATGCCAAGGAGGCCGTGGATTTTCGGTATGGCGTCACGCCGCGCGTAGCGATTCAAGGGCTGTGTGGTCACATTATGAAGGAGCACGGGGTGGATTTCTTCACACGGCGGCTGTATGCAAATTGGGACGCGGGCGCGGGCGGCCCCGCGGTCATCATTCCGGATGTTCGCTACGCGCACGACATCGCTGAGATCCGGCGGCGTGGCGGAATCGTGGTAAAAATAACGCGGGATTTGGCGGCCGCGGGCTATACGCTGCATCCTTGGGAGGCGGCTATTGATACAATGGAGGCGGATATCGTCCTAGAAAATCGCGGATCCGTCGCCGAACTAGAAGAAGCTGCGCACGGAATTGTCGCGAAGCTGAGCTACTACGTGTAGATTTTCAAAATCTTCTTAATGATCTGATGGCGCTGAACGTCCTCAGGCTGGAACTCTACGATCTGCACCTCCGTGGAGAGGTTCACGTCGGGGCGGCTGCGAACGCGATGCAGGAAGTCTTGGAGACCGTTGATCTCAAAGCCGCGGTCAAATTGGAGGGGATCGCCCGTAATGACGAGCTTGCTGCCTTGGCCGAGACGCGTCAGGAGCGCCAGCATTTGAGAGACCGTGCTATTTTGGAACTCGTCGGCGATGATAAAGGCGTGCTCAAACGTCCGACCGCGCAGGAACGCCAGGGGGCAGATTTCTATGATTTGTTTGCCCATCAGCTGCTGGATCTTCGCCGGCGAGAAATATTGGTACATTACGTCGTAAATAGGACGCATCCAGGGATCCATTTTCTCCTCAATGTTTCCTGGGAGAAAGCCGAGGTCTTCGTCTACGGAGACGGTGGGACGCGTGAGAATAATTTTTGAGATTTCGCCAGTAATAAGCTTGTTTACTGCGACGTGCACCGCAAAGGCGGTCTTGCCACTGCCCGAGGACCCCGTGCCGACGATGATGGGCGCCGATGCTTCTTCTAACATTTTCAGGTAGCGCGCCTGGGCGTCATTGCGCGGTTTCAGCATCGTCGGCGCACTGAGCGCGGCCGACGGAAACATCGTGTTCTGGATGTAAGACGCCGACATTGAAGCCGATGCCCCACCCGGCGAGCGCCCATAGAGGACCGTCTCGTCATCGCTGTCCATTAACCACATTTCCCGTTCCCGTGTGCGGGATTTAGCTTTCCCTTTCATAGATACAGTGGTTTTAGGTTGCTGCTTTTGCTGCTGCGACCGCGGGAGGGACGCGGTTGAGGGGATCCCTACCCTTGATTTTGATTTAAAGCCTGAACCTGAACCGCCGCCAAAGGCGGTGGAAGAACGAAAAAGAAACATTCTTACTATACAGTAATTAATTTTCCTTACGGCGCTGTGCCGCGCTCCGAAGGAATCGTGTTGGGGACAAGGGCTTCCACGGACGCGCCATCTGCGGGCGACGGCGGCGGCGTGACCACGGCGGCCGGCGCTACCGTCTCAATGCGGAACGGCAGCAGATCTTGCAGGCGCTTGATCGCGTCGTCGTTGAAAATCACGCGCACGGGGATGATCTCCTCCATTAGTTTTTGAGAGTATTCGCGCTCGCGCTTGACGATGCGATCAATGTCCTGTTGCAGGCGCTGGACCTTCATCGTCCGCGCGGTTTCCAGGGCGGCGCGGCGCTCCTCCACGCGCGCCCGCATCGCCTGGAAATTCGGCTTATTCACACTTGCGCTCGCGCGAACCACGAGAGAAGCCACGGGTGCCATATTCTGTAATATGGCCCGATAATAGATTATGAAAAATACAGCTTTATTACGTTCAAAATTGGCTTACGACACGTTGGGCAATTACGACGATTAATAGGACTCGCCACTGGCACGAGTTTGTCTATGCATACTTTGCAAAATGTATGACCGCACGAAATCGCAGTATCCACGCTATTTGTGAAACAGATAGAGCATAAGTTTACATTTGCCTCCGCATTCAGGTTTGAATTTAGCTCGCGTATTCCGGTTGCAAAAAACTCCCGAAGCACATTGCATTCTTCGTTGCACTCGGTCAGTTTTGCTTCCAGTTTTAGGATTTCGGCTTGCTTATAGACATCCCAGGATTTACTGGCCCCTTTGATCGTCTCTATGTAGTTCGCTAGGACATCACTCATTTCTTTCAAAGGGTACGTGTCTTTTGCTTCATTCTCGTCACTCTCGTTACTCTCGTATTGTATATTTAGCAATTTAGATATTTCAATGTGATTATTTTGCAGAACCAAAAGCTGCTCCATATACTTATCAATTGTCTGTTTATTTACATTCCAATTATTTAATTGAATATCAATTTTAGTTATAATGTTTGCCACTTCCTTATAGCGGCCGACACACTCCCTCGCTTTAATGGTTTCTGGTGAAAACGTCGTATTTATCTCCATTACAGCCGTGTCTACATACGTAATTGGTTCATTACGCATATGTAATTGTTGATGTAACGACGGTGCAATTTCCGGAAACGAGCGATGTGCATTTTGATTTGAGTCTAGCAACGGACCATACGCAGTATTTAAATCGGCCATATTCAACGAATCATAATTAAAAATAATGCTAAGTAAACGCTTATATCTAAATTTGTATCTGGCACACCACCGCCGGCGTATCGCTGAGCTCGCGGGTGGCCCAGTCCGCGTAAGTCAGCTTCGGCGCGGCCGCCGTGCCGTAGGGCAGATCGCGTATGAGGAACCGGCAGATGTCCTCTTCGTTTCCTTTCGCAAAGAGATCGGCGAGGTCGGCACCGTCCCGTAGGGCGACGTAGGAGTTGTTGCGGGCGATCGCGTCTTCGCGGGAGACGTAATGGCCTGAAAAGTTCGTAAAGGTCGGATCCAGCACCGGTCCCATATTCAGGTCTCCGGCGAGGACCACGGGGATGCCGTTCGCTAGCGGCGAGTTTTTAAGGATGAACGCGGCCATTTGCGCGCTCTGGGCGGCGCGCGCCATCTGATGGCTCGGCTCCGCGCCGGCTTGAAGGTGCGTGCCGTAGACGTCCATTTGCTGCGTCTCGGACACTTGAAGGCGCACGAACACGATGCCTTTCGCCGCCCAAAAGTCCACGCCGCGACGCACGGCGCAGTGCTCGGCGTCATACTTCACAATCGGAAACTTAGACAGCACGATGACGCCCGAGTCAAACACGGTGTAAAACTGGCGGCCGAGCCCACGCTTATACGGATGCGTGAATTGCGTGTCCGCGAGCAGTGCGTCCTTATTCACGAAGGCCTCGTTTAGGATGACGACATCGTAGGTCGTCAGGTATTTTGAAATACGCTTCGCGCGCGCCCGCGAGTTGCCGTCGGTGCAGCACGAAGGCAGATTCCAGACGTTGTAGAGGAGAATAGATAGCGACGCGGGCGCGGGCATCGTTCACTTTCTATACTTACTCTTCAATAAAGCTTTTACCTGTAAAGTGTAAGAATAGCCGCAGAGTGTGTTTGTTGAGTGTGTATACTTGTGTATTAGTTTGTATTTAAATGCTGTTCCAAAAACGTCTAGGTTCTAAGAACACGGTTGCGGCTGCGGCTGCGCCGTCGTGCGAAATGCGACCGAAAAATACGCCATTGCGGATCGTGCGTTTTTTAGGCGAGGCTCAGTGCCGCTATCGGTGGGTTCAGAGGGACTCGCCGGCAGCGTTTGGCGAATGGGTGCGCGCCGAAATGACGATGCTCGGACCGGCGTTCGTCAAACTCGGCCAAGCGCTGTCCACGCGCACGGATTTGCTGGATGCCGCGATCGTCACCGAACTCGCAAAGCTCCAAGACAACAACGATCCCGCGGACTTCGCCGACATCCGCAGCATCGTGGAGACGTCGCTCGGGCGGCCGATAGAAGAAGTGTTCAGCTCGTTTGATCCGGTACCGATCGCCAGCGCGTCCATCGGCCAGGTGCATCGGGCCCGGTTGCTAAGCGGAGCCGGTGGCGGCGCAGGGGCCGGCGCGACCGAAGTCGTGGTCAAAGTCCAAAAGCCCTGCGTGGCGCGCCAAATCCGCGACGACCTCGCGACGATCAAAGGGCTCAACGCATTTTTTATAGGCCTCGGGTTCGCCCGCGCGGCGGAATCTGAGAGCATCGTGACTCAGTACGAGCAGTTCCTTTCGGTGGAGCTGGATTACCGCAAGGAGCAGGCGCATATGCTGCGGTTCCGCGAGTTTTTGGAGGACTCGCCGGTCATCGTGCCGGAGGTGTACACGGAACTGTCTTCCGAGACGGTGCTCGTGATGGAGTACGTGCCGAGCATAAAAATCACGGACACCGACGAGCTTCGGGCGCGCGGCTACGACACCACGCGGGTCGCCGACAACCTCGTGAACGTCTTTCTTCAAATGATCGTGACCCACGGCTACGTCCACTGCGATCCACATCCGGGAAACCTCGGGGTGTCGCCGGACGACGAGGAGACGCTGGTGTTATATGATTACGGAAACGTCATAGAGCTCAGCCCGGAATTCCGGGCGCAGTTGAACAATATGATTTTCGCAATTTACCAAAAGGACGTGGACGAGTTCGTGGAGCTCATCATTCGTTTAGGCATTTTGCAGGTGACGGACCCCTCGGAATTGGTGGACATCAAGGTGTTCTTCGGGTCGTTTTTCAAGTATTTGGAATCGCTGGACTTTACGACGCTGAAAGACTCCATTCAGGCACAGGCGGCCGACTCGGCCGGGAGCGGCGGGGGCGGACCGCGCGGCGCCAGGGGAGGGCCGCCGATCCGAATCAACCCCGATTTCCTTTCGCTCTTTCGCGTCTTTTCGCTGATGGACGGCACGTGCGCCAAGCTGGACCCGTCATTCAGTTACATTCGGGCGCTGTCGCCGTTCGTGGAGAACATAATGATGGATGTCAACTTCTTTGACTACCGGGCGCGAAAAGACCTGGCGAAGCTCCAAAATTACCCGCGACTGCTTCAAAACACCGACCAGAACCTGACCCGTCTGGATCGCCGCGTCAAGGACCTTTCGGTGAACCAGGGCTCCGTCCAAAACGTCGTCATCGCCTTTATCGTCTTTGAGCACATCAGCGAGCCGGTAACGCTTCTGCCGTGGATTCCGGTCATCGCGTATTACATTTATTCCACGCGGCGTTAGCGGATCGCGTGCGAAGCCCCGACGGTCCACGGTGCCAGAGCGCCGAGGAGCTTTTCCGGAGAGAGGCGTTTGCGGGGATCGGGATGTACCATAGCCGTCAGAACGGCGCGAAACTCTGCGGGGAGGGGGGTAGACTGGGTTGGCCAAACGCGATGTAAAGTAAATAGAAGCGTGAGTCCGAAGGCCCAGATGTCAATACGGTTGGCCCAGCGTTGCATATATTCTTGGCGGGCAATGCCGCCGCCGGCGCCGATGCCGTGCGCGCCGTCGTGTTTTTTGTAAACATTCTTAGCGTAGTCTGAGAATGCGGCGGTGTACGATTCGCGCGTCCATTCGGTGTATGCCGGGCTCCATAGGCGGTCGCGAAGGGTTTCGCCGCGCCGGCGGCCGCTGAGGCCGGGCACGGAGACTTTAAGGATGCTTAGGTCGGTGGCGAGGGCGCGCTCGGTGGCGTGACTATGCCCTGCAAACTCGGACATACGGTACTCGGGCGGATGAAAGATATAGCGACTGTACAAGTATGGATTTCCGGTGGGCGAGAGGGCGTCCTTAGAGTTTAGGCTCAGGCCGAAATCAATGATGCGGCATTCGCGCAGGTTGGCGTCATAGAGAATGTTGTCCATTTTGAGGTCGTGGTGGGTGACGTGGGCGCGCGCAAGGCGCACGATACCGGCGGCGACGGGGTGCAGCGCGGTGAGATAGGCGCTGAGGGGATCGGGCACGCGGAAGGCGCGCGGCGGGGCGCGACCGGAGGGGCCGAGGACTTTGTCTAAGGGCTCGCCACCGTAGGGGATTTTGAGCGTCGGGAACGCTTTTCCCCGCGTGCCGCGCAGGAGCTCGCAGTGGCTGTAACCGCGATCCGTGCGGAGGTCGGCGGTCGTCACGGTGCACGCGGTGCGAGGATAGACGAAATAACGCTGCTTCGGGTCAATCCGCGCGATGAGCTTCGTATTCTCGCTTTCATCGCGGAACGACTCGGGGCGATTGAAGACTTTGCTGAGCGTGTTTGCGGCGTCCGCGCGCCCCATCGCTGCCGGAATCACCGCGTGGGCGCTGACCGGATGTTCTCCGCGGCACGGCAACGCGGGCCGGAAAACGCAGCCGTATGTCCCTTCGCCCACGTATTTGCCGCCGTCCATTTTTGACGCTCCGTTACTTTACCGCGATATAAACAAATTATTGCTATATGTATAATATAGGTAGAAAATGCTGCGCACCTCCGCCGGAGTCGCAACGCAGGCGCACCGCGGCCGAGTGGCCGCCCGCGGGTTGCCGTCGCGGGCCTGCGAGGTCGGGCGGCCGTGCTACCGGCTCTACGCGCGCCGCGAGCGCCTGAGTAAGGTGCTCCGTGAGACGATGGTTCAGGCCGAAATCATCCGCAAAGCGGGCGAAGTGGCGGCGACGAAGGACATCGCGGAGGCGGCGATGGACGACCTGCGGCACTCCTGGGACGTCCTGGCAGAACTCACGGGCGCCATTACGCGCCTGGACACGCGCCTGGAAGACTGCATCATTGAGTATGATTACATTACTCTGGAAGATCAAGAAGTCCTGTATGCCGAACGCGAGTTTGATCTGTGAGTAAGACTCCGCCCTTTTTGTTTTTGTAACGTTTCTTACTCACGTGCCAAGATATGCTCCCAAAAATCCCAGAAAAAAGTCGCGAAGTGTAATAATTTTAGGAGATGGATGCAATATTTTTAGGAACAAAGTGCAATAAAATTAGGAGAAAATGCTGGTACTTTACTAGCATTTCTTACTCACTGTTCTTACTCTTTTTTCTAACTCATTTTAAAAATATGGATAAAAATAAATAAAATTTCAAAAAACGGAGGAGGGGAGAGGCCTCGCCCTAGGGGAGGGGTCCGCCGCGGAAAATTGCGTTTTGCCTGCGAAAAGAGTGCAAGATGTTTAGTCGCGAAGCGAGTCGGCCGCGAGTTTCAACTCACGGAGCGACTAAAAAAGTTGCACTTCGGCGAGTCGGCCGCGAGTCGGCAGCAAGTTGGCAGCGAGTTCCAACTCACGGAGCGACTAAAAATATTTCATCAAGAAACCCACCGCCGCGTACACATCGCTGACTCGCGGTCCTACTAAATCGTGCGCGATGTGCTCGCCGCAAGTCCCAGTATCTGAAAGAAACTCAAAAAATCCCAGAAAAAAGTCACGAAGTGTAATAATTTTAGGAGCCGGATGCAACATTTTTAGGAACAAAGTGCAATAAAATTAGGAGACAATACTGGTACTTTACTGGCGTTTCTTACTCACTTGTCTTACTCTTTTTTCTAACTCATTTTAAAAATATGGATAAAAATAAATAAAATTTACAAAAAGGTCGGAGGAGGAGATCCATCCCGTCACGGGAGGGGTCCGCCGCGGAAAATCGTGATTTCGCTGCGAAAAGAGTGCAAGAGGTTTAGTCGGGCCGCGAGCCGACTAAAAATATGGACAAAAAAGGATTGAGTAAGGCTTCCGGTCCTAAACGTTCGCGTCGTACGCCAGCGTCACGCGCGAGACGATGTGCGACTGCATACTGAGCGTGTAGACGATTCGGCGATGTGTGCCGGGGACCGCGACGGCCCCCGAGGCGCTGATGCCTTTCGTGACGAAGTCGTCGGCGATGGCCAGAAACTCGGCGACGCTCGCGAATTCCGGCGTAAGGCCGAGATCCGCGAGCTGTTTCGTAATTCCTGCGACTTCGGAGCTGCGCACCTCCACGGATTTCCCGGGATTTTTCCGTTTCTCAGTGCGGCGCGGTGCCATTTTTAAAGGATATAAAGGATACGCGCCTCAGTATGGTTGAGAACGTACGCACGTGAACCCTCTCTTCTTTTTGTGCTTATACTGTGTCGCAATGAGCCGCCTTCAACAGCTTCACAACAAGACCACGGTCACCGAGGATGCGGACCTTCCGTTCAACCCGCGAAATGTCCTCCTGACCGAAGATGACCTCTCTGCTTTTTTCGCCGCTCACGGAATGACCGGTCTTCCGTTTCGCAATGTGAACTTGTACCGCACGGCGTTCGTGCATCGGTCTTACGTGACGATGAAAAACGCCAATTTTGTCACCGGCAACGATCGGTGCCCCGCTGGCTGCCTGCCGCTGCAAGATATGGCCTACGAGCGCCTGGAATTCCTCGGGGATTCCGTACTCGGAATGATCGTCGCACGCTACCTCTATGACCGCTACCCCGACCAGTCGGAAGGCTTCCTGTCGCGGATGCGCACCAAGATCGTCAACGGCAAAATGCTCGGCCACCTCGCGGAGTGCATCGGTTTCTCAAAGTACGCCATCATCAGTCGCCAGGTGGAGGAGACATCCGGCCGCAGCAACTTCAAGCTCGGCGAGGACATCTTTGAGGCCTTTATCGGCGCGATCCTGACCGATTTCCAGACGGCCGACGACGACATCGCGTGGCCCGAAGGCATCGCCCGCGCCACCGGCGGAGCCTTTGTCCCCCTCAGCGGCGCCGGATACCACCTCGCGGAAGCCTGGGTCGTCGCGGTGATGGAGAAATACCTGGATTTCGCCGACCTCATTCAGGCCAACTCAAACTACAAAGATATGCTGGTTCGCCATATGTCCTGCAACTTTCAGGACGCCCCCCGCTTTTTTGAGGTAAGCGTCTGTATGCGCAGCGGTGTCAAAGTTTTCACCTACTGTGTAAAAGATAAGAGCGGCGCCGCGCTCGGAACGGCCACCGGTGCCAGCCGCAAAGACGCGGAAAACCTAGCGGCCGAAGAGGCACTGCGGTATTACGGAGTCGCTCGCTAGCGAGCAACGACGGGCTAAAAGCCTCGGAGTTGCACGCTAATTTGCCCCGCGCCGCTTCGGTGGCGTGCGGCCCGGCGGGTTGCGCTCCAATTCGCGCCGCATCCAGCGATCGTAGTTCCAGATGAAGTTACGGAAGGATCCGAGGTCGGTCAGGCGGGCCATCGCGTGCGCGACGACCTCCTTTGTAGAAAGCGTCGGGTTCGCGATGCGCGTTTCGGTGTAGTAGATCGCCCAGACCGCACAATATCCCTGGGTGTCCCAGAGAGACGATTCGTCGCACTCTACCGCCTGAAACACGGTCATACGCCGAGGACAGTACTGATCTGGCGTCAGTAACTTCGGAAGATCAAAGCGCTTCGTCATTTCGGCGCCGAGCTTTTTATACATCTCAGTATTTTTGAAGTCCGAGCTTGCGTGATTGCCGACGGGCTCAAAGACTTCAAGTTCATTCGTCGCCTTCGTGTAAATGAGTGTATTCGCGTGCCCGACGTCCTCTTTGGAAGACGTTAGGTCCATTAGCGTTACGATTTGCTTGATCGCCGGGTCGGCGAGCGCGGAACGCCAGGAAACGTCAAACATCGGCGAAAAGGTGAGAGTCTCTCCCGTTGCTTCTACGCGCCAATGAACCCGTGCGGGCACGACGATCGCGTGCGGATATTTGCGCGTCAGGTAGCGGCCGATGGCACGGGTATTGTACGCGCTGTCAAGGAACGTCGGAATCTTAGAGCGCAGCGACATCTCGGACCGATCTTGGAAGTTAAAGGCGGCACCGCGCCGCCCAACTTTCGTCGGACGGTCCGGTTCCAGTCGCTGTAAGTACTGTCCCAGCTTGCCCTCCGGCTGCACGCAGCGCGATGTCTCCGGATGATAGAGGACCTGCGGCTCCTTCACGTCGCAGTGCGCCTTGTTGCGCGCCTTGCGGATGTAATAGTCCTCAAAGGTCCTCTGGAATTTAGCAAAGGCCTGCTCGGTCGCCTCGGGGTCGTTTTTGGCATCGCGCTGCATCTGCTTATGACGCGCAGCGGCAGTCGCTGAGCTCCGAAAGAGCGTATCCAAATCCCACAAAATCAGCACCGGGTACCAGATCATTATCGCCGCCGGCCCCTTAACGATCTCCGACGTCCAATCCCGTACCGCGTGGATCAGTCGGACGTCGTATTCAATCTTTTCCCAGCGGACGGCCGGGGCTTCCGACGCCGCATCGGCCGATGCGGCGGCCGTCAAAAGCTTCGGAAGCTCTTTCATCAAACGGGCTTGTGCCGCGCGCGTGTTGAAATGCAGTGCGCTCGCCTGATGGTACCACAGCGGGTTGTACAGCGCCACGGTTTGCGCCGCGACGTTCCAAAAGCAGTACACCATATGTTTCGCCATATCGGGTCGCGCATCCTCTGGATCTTTCTCTTGGCGGGCCTGATTCACGCGAATGCAGCTGTGCTTAGAGTAGATCGTGACGCCAATGAGCACAAACGGCGTTTTCGGCTTGCGTATGGCCCCGGTCACTTCAAACTTCCGGACATACTGACCTCCTTTTTTTACCGGATCAAACACGCACTGAAACGCGATTTTGACCGGATCATATGCCACCATAGCGCGGCCATACGTCGCAACGAGATACCGCGCGAACCAGGGACGCGGGTCTCCGGACCGTAAAATGAGAGTACTCATTGCTCGCGGCGCCCTCTATTTAAAGCGTTTGATTTAGCTTGAAAGAGTGGTAAGGCTATGTACGCATTAAACGTTCTTCAACAAGGTGGTGAAGCGGTGGGGGACCGCACGCGGAGCGTGGATACTGTCGCTCCGGTGGTCGCACCTGCTCTTGGCGGTGGTGCGAATGCGGTGCCCATCTTGCAGACGGCCGCCGGTGCCGCCGGCGCAGCGCCAAGTGCCGCGCCGAGCATTGCCAGCCTCATTAAGGTAGATCCGACCATCGCTGCGGCACGTGCGGCAGCGGCGGCGGCCGCAGCGGCGTCGGCGGCGCCGGCCCTCGGCCCCGATGGTCGCCCTAAGCTGCGCGTGCTGTTTTGCGGCACGCATCCCATCGGCCAAAGCAACGGTTACAGCCGCGTGACGTATTACATCTGCCGGCATCTCGGCCTCTACGACGACATCGCCCTGACGTTGTACGGCTTTCAGAAGTACAATCAGACCGACGGCAGCGATGCGCGCAACGACATCCCTCCGAGCGTCACGCTCTACGACGCCCTCGCCGGCGAAGAGCCCAAGCGGCACGGCTTCGGCGAGAAAGAGATCGCCAAGTACATCCGCGAGCACCCCTGCGACATCCTGATCATCTACAACGATCCTATGGTGGTCACGGCGCTGACGCAAACCCTCGTCGCCGAGCTCACCGCCGATGAGCGCCGCGCGTTCAAGCTCGTCTCCTACGCCGATCAGGTGTACCCTTACCAGAAGCCGGCGTACATCAAGCTACTCAACGATCACTTTGACGCCGTCATCGCGTTTACGCCCTACTGGCGCGACACGATCTACGAGCTCGGCTACGATCGCAGCAAACCGTGTTACGTCTTCCCCCACGGCTTTGACACGAAGCGCTATTTCCCGATCCCGATGAAGCTCGCACGGCTGTATTTTAATATGCCGGCGCCGGCCGATTCCTTCGTCGTGCTTCAACTCAACCGCAACACGCCTCGTAAGCGCGGCGACCTGATGATGATGGCCTGGGCTGAGATCGTCTCGCGCCATCTCAAACTAAAATCCCTTCGCTCAGCGGCGAACCCTCCAAAAATGATTCATTTGATGATCGCCTCCCAGATGAATGGATCCTATAACCTCCTGGAAATCTACGAGCACGAGCTCAAACGGTTCGGCATCAGCCTGGACGTCGGTCGCCAATACCTTCTAACCGTTCCGCGCCCTCAGCAGATGAGCGACCGCGATGTGGGAATCCTGTATAATGCCTGCAATCTTGGGTTGAATACCTGCGAAGCCGAGGGCGCAGGCCTGAACCAGATTGAGCATAGCGCCGTCGGGTACCCCCAAGTCGCCTCTGACATTGGCGGCTTTAAAGAATATCTGAAAGACGGCGCGACAGCCCTGCTCACAAAGCCGACACATCGCTATTACATTGACAACAGCCGCGACGGCATCGGCGGCATCGCCGAAGTCTCCGAGCCCCTCGCCTTCGCCGACGCCATCTGGAAATACTACACGAACCCGAACCTCGCGCTCAAACACGGTGCAGCAGGACGCCGTCATATTATTCAACATTATCCGTGGAAAGAGATGATCTCGCTGTTTCGCCGCGTGCTGCTGAAAATCGGCGAACGCGCGGTATAAAGAATTCAGGTTAGCATAATTTACCAAATCCACCCGCTCCCGCTCCCCCTCCCCCACAAAAATGTCCATTCGTATCTTTGGCCCAAATGCGGCCATTCAGACGGTGAAGCTTTGCCGCAATTGCGTGTATTTTCGGCCGGATCCGAAATTTAACAAAAATGACAGCGCGCATATTGAGCTTGGACTATGCGCGATCAGTGGGATTCAAGACCTTGTTTCGGGGAAAATTCGGTCCTCCTATGCAAGTGTCCATCGCTCTAATATTTACGAGTGTGGGCCAGATGGCAAGTATTTTAGCGAGGCGCCGCCACAGGAGCCGGAGCTACCGAAATGAGCACGCCGGCGTAACGGTACGCGTCGTAATCAAATAGGCCCTCGCGCCCTTCTACGTAGACTACTTTTTGTCCCGTCGGCAAGATAACAACACGCCCACGAATGCTGCGGCGCTGTTCCATCTTGTCGGGGGCCCAACGGCGAACCGCGGGGGTCGCGGCGTCCTCGGCGAGGCTCGGGACGTAGGCTTCTTCGTCGGCGCCGGGGGCGTCAATCGGCGACGGGAAGGCGTAGCACGTGAGGCCCGCCTCGGTGATCCGATTCTCCGGCGCGCGGATGACGCAATCCACCGCGGCGGCTTTAAGCATATCCAGGAATTGGCGAATGATGTTGTCCTTGCGCCCGGCGATGTCGCGGATGTGCTGGTCCGACGTCAGGCCCTTGTCCATCCGCTGGATCGTGAAGCTCTCTTTGAGCTGTTTGGGCGTTAGGATGGTCTCATACTGGAATACCTGCACATTGCGATCGGCGGCCGGCAGGGCCTGGTGCGAATAGGCACGAATGGCACGACCGGCGACCTGTTGAAGTCGCAGATTGTTCCAATAAGGCTCCGTGATGAGCACGCGGCGGACGTTGAGCGTCGTGATGCCCTCCGTGGCCGACTGAGAAATCAGGAACACGCGGCACAGATCGCCGTAAAGGTTCGCCCCGGGACTGCGCGGCGAACGCTCGGGCGTCGTGGCGGCCCGCAGCGAGTTGGCGAGCGACTCGGGAAGCTGATCCCACTGGCTATTGAAGATTTGCAGGATCAGACGCGTCTTTTCGCGGTCGTCGGTAAAGACGGCGTAGCGTTTGCCGTCGTAGGCGGGAGACAGGACGCGCTCGGCGTCTTCAATCTCCCAGTCGCCGCTGGCACCCGCCGCCGCCGCAGCGCTGCCGGTCTTCCTGCGGACGCGCAGCGGTACGAAGCCCGCGGCGTCCAGAATCATACTGAGAATACCGAGACCCTCTACGGTGCGGAACTGCGAATAGACGAGCACGGACCCAGGGGACGCCTGGATGTCTTGAAGCATCCTGCGGAACTTGGGGCTGTACGTCGCCAGCGCGTGGGGCGTTAGGAACTCGTCCGCGCCGGCCCGAAGCGCTGCAAGAGCCGCCGTCAGCAGCTCCTCGTGCCGACGCTTTTTAAGAGCAATTCGCTCAGCCATCGCCTTGGCCGCCGCCTCAGGGCCGAGTTCTACGGTCGCTTCGGTGGGCGCTTCCGCGGTCGCGACCGCCTGGATCTCGGCATCGTCCTCATTCACCGAAATCTCGCTTTCAAGCACCTTCATATCTATATCTTTCGGGAACGGGCGTTTAATGCTCTCAGGGAAGACGTAATTGAGGGCCATACGGCTGAACGCGCGGTACACGGTGTTTTTCCCAGCCAGTAGGCCTCCCGCGCCTGCGGGACCGCGTTGTTTCCCGGATTCCATCTTGCGCTCAATGTTGCGCACCGCGGCGTACTTAGAGAACTGGTAGTCGCTCATCGGGACGCGCACGGTCACGCGCGGGAGCTCTTGGGGCAGGTACGCCTCATTAACGGTTTTCAGATAGGACACGCAGCCGAGGGCGCGGCGCACAAAAAGGTCGCGGTTTAGAATGCGCGGCTCCTCGGGGTCCGTCGTCTCATCCAGGAACATCTCTCCGAACTCGTCGCGGCTGCCAGGGAACGCGTAGGCCTCGCGAGACACCGTACGCTTGGCGATCTTGAAGGTCCCGCTCAGGGCCCGATGAACACGTTCCAGCATTGCGCGACGTCCAGCGACGGGCCACGGCTCCGCTTTCACTGCCGCCGGCCCTCCGGCGCCGTTCGGCCGCCGGGCAAATCCTTCGGGGACCAGAGTGATCTCAATGGTACGACTTTCCGTGACAATATGAATCGTGTCCACGTAAGGACCCGCAGCGTCGCCGAGCGCCGCCCGCACCGCCGCCTCCGTCGGGATCTCCGTCTCGTTTTTGAGGAGCGAATAGGTCTCCACGTACATCGTCCCGCGGATGAGGTTCAGAAGCGTGGCGGACTCGTAAGGGTGGTTAATGATTGGCGTACCCGTCAGAAGCACGATTTTGGCATTGGTCGCGTCCATAAGCATCCGATAGAGCCGGCGCGCGATCTTGCCGCCGTTTACGACGCGGCTGATGTAATTGTGGACCTCGTCTATGACGATGAACGCGTCGTCAAACGGCCGCGGGCCGAGCGCTTCCAGGCCTTTTTGGGTCACGCCGTTGTAATGGACGAACTTGACTTTGGTATTTGTCATTTCCGTGATCAGCGCGCGCACGGCGGCCTGATCGTCGGCGCTGAGATCCGCCCAGGCCACGGAGTCCTTCCCGGGCACCACGAATTTCGCAGGAATGCCGGGGGTCGCCGCGGGAATCCAGATGTGGTGGTCGTGCTCGCGCGCCATCGTTGACACGAATTTCGCAGTGAGCCCGTGCGCCGCCGCCAGCCGCTCCGTGAGCTCGGCGTATATTTTCGCCGTCTTGGTCTTCGCGATTTTGAGCTGCATCCAGAGCTTTATTTGCGGATTTCCGATAGACGAGCAGCGACCGATTTCCGTCCGGTAATTCGTTTCCAGCGACGCGGGGACCATTGCGAAAATACGGCGTCCAGCGGTCAGAAACGTCTCCGCGGCCGCGATGGAACTGCACGATTTCCCGGAGCCGAGGCCGTGATAGAGCAGCGCACCCCGGTAAGGGCTATTGATCTGGTAGAGGTCCTGGATGAGCAGCTGGTGCGGAAAAAGTGAAATCCCGGCAGCGCCAGGTGCCGCGCCCTGTCCCGCCAAAGGCTCGTAAGCACTCCGAGGAAACGCATCGGCCACCCAAGCTCCAAACCCAGTGCGGTTCGGAAGCACCCAGCGATCCGGAGTTACCGTAGACATCGCGTTTTTCCCGACGGCCGCAGTGTGCGTCGCGGTCTCCTACCCTATATAAGGGAAAAACGCGATTGAATTAGGACTGCGCGCAGCGCACGCACCGCACGCACCGCACGCAATGCTTGAAATTCGCGTGGACAACCGTGAGCGCGACCTAATCTCCCTATGGGAACGCCATCCGGAATGGCCGGCGATTGAGGTGGCTCAGCTAGAAATCGCCGACATCGTCTTTACCGACGCGGACGCGGGCATTCATCTGCTCTTTGAGCGCAAGACGATCGCTGACTGGATTGCGTCGCGAAAAGACGCGAGATACTCCGAGCAAAAACAGCGCCTCCTGGCAACTGCCCCGACACCCTCGTGCGTGACTTACGTGCTAGAAGGCCCCACTGCCGCCGCGAAGCTTGGCGGGCTCAGCGGCGGGCTCTCCGAAGAAGTCCTGAAAAGTATGGAGATTCATACGATGTTTCGGGACGAGATTCGGATCGTGTACACGCGCAGTCTTGAAGACACCGCACGCTGGCTCGTGGCCGTCGCGGAACGCTGTGTGAAAAATCCGGCGTACTTTGCGCGCCGGGCGATGCAAGGCGCGCCCGAGGCCGATGGCGCAGGCCCGAGCACCAGCGGCGGTTACCTCCAACACGTTCAGGTGAAAACTCAGAAGTCGGCAAACACGACCCCGAAGTCGGTATATCTTCTGCAACTCTCTCAGCTTCCCGGGGTTTCCCTCAAAACCGCAACGGCAATTGCCGGCGTTTACCCGTCCTGGGCGGCCCTTACGCGCGCCGTGACTGAAACGCCGGCGGCTCTGAAAGCCATTCCAGGCGTGGGTCCAAAGCGCGCCGCGATGCTGTGCGAGTACATTACCGCCGGCGCGACGCCCCCAGCGCCGCCGACGGCTTAAAGCCTTGGAGCCTTTATTCAGCAATGGATACTGCAAATGAGTGAGCCGCCACCGTCACCGCCGTCGCTGCCGTGCGGCCTTTTGAATGTGGGGAATACCTGTTCCGTGAACGCTCTTACGCAATGTGTCGTGCATTGTCCGAAGTTGCGCGAGACGCTCATCGCGAGTGGAACAGCGAAGCTGCGCAATGGGCGGTCGTGTGTGTACGCGGACGCCCTTCTGCAACTGATTCGGGATTTGGAAGCGCCCGTGACCGCCGTGAAGCCGATGGGTTACATTCGCGCGGTGTTTGACGCCATCGGTGACGGGTTTCAGCCAGGCGAGCAGCACGACTTGACGGAGCTTTGGATGTACTTGTGCGATGCCTTAACGGAAGAGTATGGAAATCGCGCCCCAGAGGCGATCCGCGCACGCTATGAGCTGCCCGGGGCGCTTCTGAAAGGCATCGCATCTGAGCGCGATCCGGTGTACGCACGGATGGTTTCCGAAGCGCACCGCGCCTGGGGTGCTTTTCAGAAGCTCTCGGGTATTTCGCCGTTTCAAGAGGGCACCCAAGGCCTAATGCTGTCTCAGGTTCAGTGCCAGTCGTGCAAGTACATTTGTCATAACTTTGAGCCGTTCACGGTGCTGTCTCTGGAACTGCCGGAGCCGGAGCCCGCCGCCGCCGACGCCCCGGTGCCTCTCCACGACTGCTTAATGAATTTTTACAAAACAGAGACGCTCGCTAGCTGGACCTGCGATGAATGCCGCTGCGCGCGCCCGGCCGAAAAACTCGTGAGAATTTGGACAATTCCGCCCACCCTCGTCGTGTCCCTGAAAAGGTTTAAATACACCGAAGGAATGAAGAAAGTCCGAACGGGCGTTACGATCCCCGGCGAGATGCATTTCCACAAAGGCTGCATTCTCGGGCACGCCGATCACGCCACGGAAAACGCGGTGTACCAACTGTGCGCGTTCGGAAGTCACCACGGCGGCGAAATGGGCGGACACTACACCGCCGTCGGCCGCTGCCACGAGTCCGAATGGTATTTCTACGATGACGATAACGTCATTCGTGTTAACAAAAAAGATACGCATTTACTGTTCGCGAAAAACCCCGACGTCTATCTGCTGTTTTATGAGCGTTCTCAATGAAGCGTTGTAGCGGCAGCGAGTTCGCTTCGGAGCTCCGCGACCGTGCTACGGAGCCCTGCGACTTCGCTTTGGAGCCCTACGACTTTGCTTTGGAGCCCTGCGACTTCGCTTCTGAGCTCTTTGAACGCCTCTACGAAGAGACCGGCGAGATTGCCGTAGGCGAGCGAAAGCGTTCCGTCGGCGGCGACGGTGACGGCTTCTGGGAGGACAGTGGCGACGTCCTGGGCGATGAGACCCGTCTCGCGGCGGGGTGTGGGTGGCGGGGAGTCGGCATCGGCGTCGGCATCGGCGTCACCGGTGTTGGCGCCGCCGGTCCGACGGAACGTGTAGCCGCTGAGCGCCGCAATGCGCGCGAGCGGGTCCGTAATGAGAGCGAGGTCCTTTTTGTATGTACGATCGGATGTAGACATAAAACTGCCCGTACTGAATACGTTTCCTGTCACGTGGAGGCGTTCGGTGGCATCAGTGGTGCCAATGCCGACGTTTCCAGCCGTGTAGAAGATGTTCGCCGAATTGAGAGTTGACGTGGTCCATTGGCTGCTCACGTAAGATGAACCGTTTTGATAGAGATTTCCATTAAAGTTCAGATCGCCCCGAACATCAAGCTTGAAGAGGGGCGTGGCCGTGCCGATACCGACGTTGCCGCTGACGGTGCGCGCGGCGAGGATGGGGGGTGCCAGGGCGTTGCTCCCGTACACGGTCAGACTGGCGCCGGTCGTGCCAGCTTGGGTGTTTGCGCCGATGGTGACCTTTTCGCCGAAGAGGGCCTCGTTGCTTGCGTAAAAGGACCCCTGAACGTGGAGGGTCTGCGTTGGAGTCTCCGTGGCGATGCCCACGCGCGCATTGGTCGTGTTCGCAAAGAGGATCGGCTGAATGGGTGTGGCCGTCGTGCGTACGCGCAGGGATCCGCGCATATCCACGGCGTGGGCCGGTGTCACGCCATTGAGTTGAACGCCGAGCGCACCCGCGGGACTCACGTAAAACTCCTCGGAGGTACTGAGACTCACGGCGCCCGAACTGTAAAATTCGGCGACGTTGCGCTCGGCCGGATTGTAGAGGCCGTCTACGCCGACGTATTTGATGAACACGCTGTCCCCAATGACGGGCTGGCTCCGCATACCGAACTGCGCCTGCGCCGTCGTCGTTTTGAGCTCGTAGCTTGGCACTTGACCCGCATTGCTCGTGTTCACCAGAATGCTCGTGTTATTGCCGCCTCGGACCATCAGGCCACGCGAAAGGTTACTGCTTTCAAGCGTCGCATCGCGGACGATGACCTTTATTTTTCCAGTGAGACGAGGATCCTCGTCAAGGTCTATGATGTCCTCTAAGCGCTCGTCCAGATGCACCTGGCCGCCTGTAAAGAGAAGGTTACTGGTCCGGATGTGAAACTCCGAGAGCCCGTACATATTTGAGTCAAAGCATTGCATTCCCAGAATTTCCCAGTTGCTGGTGAACATATAGTTGCAAATAATGTTCTCCACGGCGATGTTTCCGAGCTGCGCGGAATCGGCGCGCAGATTGGAGACGCCGACGATGCCGCTGTTTAAGAAATCAATGTTGCTCTCGCGACCCACCGGGGCGGCCCCGGGAATGCCAGAGATGCACTGGGTATGCAGGCAATCCGCGTACGCATCTCCGCGAACGTCCAGGGAATAGCCGGATTGGTGATTGAGCGGCCCGAGACCGAGCGTGAGGCAACCATCGCCGCATAGGGCCACGACGCGTTCGGCGTTGGAATACGCGTAGAAAAACGCGGGGACGTTGCATCCGTCGGCGATATCCTGCGGGGCTTCTACGGAGTTGTAGAGGCCGATGCTGGGTTTGTCGTGCTCAGCGTTCACGACGTGGAGCGCGTGCATAGGAACCGATGTGCCGAGGCCAACGTTCGCGTGTGAGTCAACGACGAAATAGTCGTAATTCGTATTGCCACGGAAGCTAACGATGTTTGAGAACGCGGCGAGCGATCCAATGGGCGACACATCGCGAATGCTCAGGATCGCATCGGGGCGATCGGTGCCGATGCCGACGTGTCCGAGACGGTTGATCGTAAACGCGTGGATGTTGCTGTCGGCGGGGCGGATTCGGACGTCAACGAGGTTACTGTAAGCGTGTGCAATGCCGCTGTCGCCCTCCATCGGACCCGTATAACTCAGCGTGACGAAGACATTGGACACGTTGGAGCTCGTGATGTCTAGTTGCGGCGTGGACAGAAGCGTCGTCGCGGCGATGTTGGGCGCGGACACGAACTGACCTAGGTTGAACGTGCCGTTTATGATGCTAAGACTCCCGTTAATTCTAGTATCACCTAGAACATCTATACGCTCGGGACCAAAGCTAATGGAGCGGTTCGTGAAGTCCAGGGGGTATATATTACAGGTAAATATGCCTGCGCGAAAAAGGCCTGCACCCTCCGTGTGAACGGTTTGAAGAGCGAGGACCGTTCCTATGCCGATGGCGCCGGTGGAAGGAATGAGGACCCTACCGGCCTGCGTGACGGCAAGCAGTTCAGGATCGCTCGGCGCGGGACCATTGCGTACGACGAAAAGCGGTACGTTCAGTGCGATGGCGCCGCCGCCCGGGTTCGCAATGAGCGTCGGGCCGGATTGGAGCGTTCCCGTCGTCGTATTTTGGACGACTTGAACATTGCTGCGCACTTGAAGCGATTTCGTTAGGGTAAAATCAGTGGTGAGCTCGCCGACGTTTGAATTGAGCCGAAGAAGGGGCACCGTTAGGTTTGAATAGGCCACAACGAAATTGCTGGTAGATTGTCCGATGCTGTAATCTTGAATAAGGATCCGCGTGCTCGGCTGCGTGGAACGTAGAATAATTAGATTGGATTCTGCGGCGGACTGGACATAAATCCGCTCGCGAGTGGTCGCCTGGATGTCCTTTTGCCCTATTTGGATGGACATCCACTCCCGGCTCTTTTTTCTACCTCTCGCAGTGTGCGAGAGAAGACTCTACACTAGGATTGGAAAAAGAAGGATTACGAACTGCGCACCAAATCACTGCGGGATATGGGAGGCGTCGCGCAGCGCATTGAACTCTCGCCTGAGCGTGGTGACCTCGGCGCTCAGGCTTTTGACGGCCTCTATCAAAAGGGCCGTGAGGTTGCCGTAAGCGACGGCGCGAAGTCCGGCGACGCCCCTCGTGACGCCGCCTTGCGTCACGACTTCTGGTACGAAGGCTTCAAGTTCTTGGGCAATGACACCTATTTCGTGCGCTCCGGTGTCCAGGCGGTCGTATCGGACGCCGCGCAGGTTTTTAACGGTTTCCAGGGCGTTCGTAAGGACCGTCACATTCGTTTTTACGGCGGCGTCCGACAGCGAGGATACGCTTTGGGTCGCGAAAATGTCGCCGACGACGTGCAGGCGCGCGGTGGGCGTCGCCGTGCCGATGCCGACGTTTCCGGAATTGTAGTAAATTTCGGCGGGGTCGGTGATGCTCGTCGTCCATTGGCTGCTCAGGAGCGGTTCGGTCAATACGAGATTGCTTGCGTATACGGTCCCAGATACGGTGGCCGCGCCGATGACGTGAAGCGCCGTGTCGGGCGCATTCGTACCGATACCGACATAGCCGCCATCTGCGACGAGAAGTGCGAGGGTGTCGTCGTCATAAAAGGCCGCAATGTCCTGAACGCCTATTTGGATGACTTTAAGCGCGGGACCCGTACCGTCATTTGTGATAATGATTTGATCTGTATTGCTGGTAACGGTTTCAATGGTCACGAAATCACCGATGACCGTGAAGTTGCTTGCGGTGAGCGTTCCGGCAATAATCGCGTCGCCGACGACGTGGAGGCGCGCGTGGGGTGTGTTCACGCCGATGCCGACGTTTCCGTAGGCCACGCCGTACACCGCATTGCTGCCGTCGGGCGTCGCGATGAACGTGCGGTTCGCGAGGTCGTTATAATCGCCGCTGGTCGCCACCGTCGCGAGCCCGGTGACCTGCGCTGCTCCGATGTAAACGTCCGTATTGGACGCGGCGGTCACGCGACCCGTTGCGTCCAGCGTTAGGATTGGAATGGAGGCGAATGATCCAAAGGTGCCCGCGGATACACCCGATGTTGGCAGTCGCAGGGCGTCCAGCGTTCCCGAGGTGATATTCGTTGCATTGGTCGTGTCGGTCGTCGCCGAAGCGGCAAGGCCGCTCACCTGGGCGCTCGCGATGTAAATCGGCGTGTTTGACCCGACCGTCACGCGCCCGGCCACGTCCACGGTTACCAGCGGAATTGCGTCCGGCGCGCCGTAAGTCGCCGCGACGACACCCGAGGCCGCAAGGCGCGCGGCATCCAGCGTCCCCGAGGAGATATTGGTCGCATCGGTCGTGTCGGTCGTCGCCGACGGCGCCAGGCCGCTGACCTGAGCCACCGCAATGTAAATAGGCGTGTTTGAGCCCGCGGTCACGCGCCCCGTCGCGTCCACAGTGACCAGCGGAATCGCGTCGGGGGCACCGTAGGTTGCCGCGGCGACGCCGGAGGTCGGCAGCCGACCCGCGTCCAGGGTGCCCGAGGCGATATTGGTCGCATTGGTCGTATCGGTCGTCGCCGACGGCGCCAGGCCGCTGACCTGGGCCACCGCAATGTAAATAGGCGTGTTTGACCCGAGGGTCACGCGCCCGGCAACGTCCACGGTGACGAGCGGAATTGCGTCCGCCGCGCCGTAAGTTGCCGCGGCGACGCCCGAGGCCGCCAGCCGACCAGCGTCCAGCGTCCCCGAGGAGATATTGGTCGCATCGGTCGTGTCGGTCGTCGCCGAAGCGGCAAGGCCGCTCACCTGGGCGCTGGTGATGTAAATAGGCGTATTTGATCCGAGGGTCACGCGTCCGGCGACGTCCACGGTGACCAGAGGAATTGCGTCTGGCGCACCGTAGGTCGCCGCCGCGACGCCCGAGGCCGCCAGCCGTGCGGCGTCCAGCGTCCCCGAGGAGATATTGGTCGCATCGGTCGTGTCGGTCGTCGCCGATGCGGCAAGGCCGCTCACCTGGGCAGCCGCAATGTAAATAGGCGTATTTGATCCGAGTGTCACGCGCCCGGCGACGTCCACGGTCACGAGCGGAATTGCGTCCGGCGCGCCGTAGGTCGCCGCCGCGACGCCCGAGGCGGCCAACCGCGCGGCGTCCAGCGTCCCTGAGGAAATATTGGTTGCATCGGTCGTGTCGGTCGTCGCCGACGGCGCCAGGCCGCTGATTTGAGCGCTGGTGATGTAAATAGGCGTGTTTGACCCAAGGGTCACCCTCCCGGCGACGTCCACGGTGACGAGCGGAATTGCGTCCGGAGCGCCGTAGGTCGCCGCGGCGACGCCCGAGGCGGCCAGACGCGCGGCGTCCAGCGTCCCCGAGGAGATATTGGTCGCATCGGTCGTATCGGTCGTCGCCGAAGCGGCAAGGCCGCTCACCTGGCCGCTCGTGATGTAAATAGGCGTGTTTGACCCGAGGGTCACGCGCCCGGCGACGTCCACGGTCACCAGCGGAATTGCGTCCGGCGCGCCGTAGGTCGCCGCGGCGACGCCCGAGGCTGCCAGACGTGCGGCATCCAGCGTGCCGCTTGTGATATTGGTCGCATCGGTCGTGTCGGTCGTCGCCGAGGCCGCTAGGTTAGAAGCAGAGATCTCGCCTGAAATCGTGACGCTTCCGATGACGTGCAGGGCCGCCCCGGCCGCCGGGGTGGTCGTTCCAATGGCCACGACGCCCCCTGGCGTAATTCGGGCGCGCTCTAAGCCGCTCGTGTAAAAGCGCAGATTGCTGTCATTTGCACCCGGCGTAATCTCCGCGGTGATGTACGTGTATTGATCCGTGCTCTTGACGCCTCCGAGGCTGCCCCAAGAATTGCCCGCGCCATAGCCCTCGTACTGCTGGGTGTCCGTGTTATAGCGCACGTGGCCGGCTTGGGCGGCGCCAACGCCGGGCCGCTGCGCCTCCGTGCCCGTCGGCAGCCGAAGGGCGTCCACGGCACGGATGTCCAACGCGCAGGAGGGGCTCGTGGTCCCCAATCCCACGCGACCGCCGTTTTGAATGAAAAAGACCGACGCACCGTCGTCCGTGAAATGAACGATCGGCTGAGGGCCGTTCTGGTTTACGATGAGCCCAGGACCGACGCCCGAGTGGTCTATGACCATTTGCGTGAAGTTACAGGTGGATACATTGTTGACCGTGACCTCACCGAGCACCCGAAACACACCGAGGACGTCCAAGTTGCTGACATTTACTAAATTCGCCCCTTGAAAGTCTATGGTGTCGTCCGAGGCGGGCCCGATGACGTTCGTGTAAAGGCCGCCGGCGCCGGGGTTCACCGTAATTCGCGTGATATTGCACAGCGCGGCCGCCGAGAAATCCAGACCAGACCCAGGTGCCGTGGCGGCGCCTGGCATTGGGGTAATTTTGCGCACGGTCACTGTGTCCGCGGCGAGTTCTTGCACATTGCTCAGCATCGTCTGATTGAAATCCAAGACCGCTCCGGGGGCGTCCGATTCCGGCGCGGCGATCCGAGCCACGCGCAAAAGGGCGACGTTGCTTAGCGTCAGTCCCGTGGCGTCCAGCACGCCACCGGAGCCCGGTGTGCCCACGGTTGCCGTCAGCCGGCTCGCCGTAATTGTCGTCGTTTGAACATCTCCGACGTTGGCGAGCGTCATACCATTGGCGTCCAGAGTCGCCGTTGGGTTGTCGGCGATGAGGTGCGTGCTCACGTAGAGCGTGTCCTGGACGTACAAGTTCGCCACGTTGCTGAGCGTTTGTCCAGAGAAGTTAATCTGAGAATTGGCGGCGTCCGTGCAAATCGTATTTATGTGTATTTTTTCAACATTACTGAGTATGCGCCCGGAGACGTCAATCGGAATGGTCACGGCGTCATCGGTTGTCAGAGTGCGAAGGGAAAGGGTACCAACATTACTTAAATTTTTGTTAGAGACGTCAATGGCACCGCCAACGCTGTCCGTATCCATCCGGGCGACGCGCAGGATGCCAACATTGCTCACGGTCGCCGCCGAGAAATCTAGGGAGGCGTGATCGGGCGCCGGCGTAATCACTCGCACCGAAAGCGCAGCAACGTTACTGAGAGTCACGCCCGAGAAATCCAGAGGCACCGCGAGGGGGTCGCGGGTCGTAATCTGGCCGACTTCCAGAATGGCAACGTTACTTAGCGTATTCGCTGCGAAGTTGAGCGTGGCGTCGGCGGTATCCGAAAGGATCGTCGCGACGCGCAGAGTCCCGACGTTGCTCAGTGTCGCACCAGAGACGTCCAGCAGGCCGCCCGCGGGCGCGAGAATCGTCGCGTCGCGAAGTTCGGTCGCGCGCAGAATGGAAACATTGCTCACCTCCCGCTGGTCAAAGTCTATCGGGACGCTCTGGGATTCAGTGGTGAGCCGGACCAGTCGCACGGTCGCCAAATTGCTCAAAGAGATCTGATCGGCGTCCACCACGGCGACTCCGCCGACGAGGGCGTCCGTGGTGATGCGAGACACGCTGATGTAGGACACATTACTCAGACCAGTCGCCGTAAGATCTACGGCAGGACCTTTCTCCGAGACGTAGGACCCTGCGTGGCGGGTTAGGGCAGTCGCGTACACCGTTTGAATGTTGCTCAGAGACACTGGGGCGTTAATGATTCCATCAGGAGTGTCCGTAGCAATCGTGGAGACGCGCAGGGTGTCCACGTTACTAAGCGTGGAGCCGGTGAAATCCAGGGCCGTCGCATTTGCGTTCGGTGTAATCGCGGTAACGCGAAGAGTCGCGACGTTACTGAGGGTGCGCTGGTCCACGTCAATCGTCGGCCCATCGCTGGTGATGACTGGCGTGCGCAGGGTGCCAACATTGCTCAGAGTCACTGACGAGAAGTCTATGACGCCATTGGCCACCTCCGGCAGCGAGGCAATGCGAGCAACGCGCAGAAGAGCGCTATCGGTCGCTGCGACATTGCTGAGGGTGCTTTGGAGAAGATTGATGACGCCGCCGTCTTCCTGGCGGCCTTGGAGGCGCTGAACGGTAATAAGGTCCGCGCTGACCTCGGCGAGATTGGACAGCGCGACGCCGGACGTATCCAGCGTGCCCGGGGCGAGTGTGGTCGCGTATAGAGTCCCAATGTTGCTGAGAGAGGCCCCGGAAACGTCAATAGTGTTTGCCGTCGCTGCGGTGGCCGCCGCGGCGATTGTGGCGACCGTAAGCCGTTCCGTGGAAACCGCCGTCAGATTGGACGCGGTCGTCGTGCGGAAATCAAGGATGCCGTCGGGCGCATCGGTCGTGATTGCGGCGACGCTGAGGACGCCGACATTGCTCAGGGCGGCCGAGGAGAAGTCAATGCCGGGCCCGAGGAGCGTCTCGGGGCCTGCGGCGGGCGGCGCAATCCGAGCGGCTTCCAGGACGCCGACGTTGCTCAAAGTCACACCGGAAGCATCTAGAAGGTTCTGGAAAGTTCGCCCCGAAAGAACGTCGGTGCGGACGATGTTTGCGGTGAGCGTGGAAACATTGGAGAAATAGGTCCCATCCGCGTCCAGCACGCCGGTCGCGCCTCGCAACTTGGCGACCTCTATGAGCGAAAGATTGCTGAACGTCACCCCAGAAGTATCCAACACGCCGCCGAGGGCATCGGTCGTGTCTATGCGGCTGACTTGGAGGACGGCGACGTTACTCAGGGTGATCGCTGAGGCGTCTAGGACACCGGCGGGGGCGTCCGAGGTGTCTACGCGGTTGACGCGGAGCACGGCGACGTTGCTGAGCGTGATCGCCGAGGCGTCTAGGACACCCGCGGGGCCGTCCGAGGTGTCCAGGCGCTGCGTCCGAAGGGCCGCGATATTGCTCAGCGTCGCGCCGGTGAAGTCCAGGCCGCCCGCGGCGATGGCGGCGGCCGAGGGCGCGATGTAAGTAACTTCAAGCGTGGCGTTGCTGTGGATGGCGACGACGCCCGGCACGTCGGGATGCGGCTGGATGGTGGCGACTTCTAGCAGGTCCGCGCGAATGGCGCCGATCACGTGAAGGCCGGTGTCGGTCGCCACGACCGGCTCTGTGGTCCCGATGCCGACGAGGCCGGTGGGCGTAATCCGGGCACGTTCAAGGCCGGCGGTGTAAAAGCGTAGATTGCTGTCGTTGGCGCCGGGCGTGGCCTCTGCGGTGATGTAGGTGTACCCATCGGTGCTCTTGACGCCTCCGAGACTGCCCCACGTATCACCCGCACCGTAGCCCTCAAACGTCATCGTGTCCGTGTTATAGCGAAGTGTCCCTTGTGTTGCGCCTGCGCCTGCCCCTGCCCCCGGCCGTTGAGCCTCTGTGCCGCGAGGCAGCAGGACACCATCGGTCGCGGCGCCGAAATCGGCGAACACGCGCGGCGCGTCGGTCCCGAAGCCAATGCGGGCGGCTGCGCCGGTGCTTATAATCAGATTGCTGGACTCGGCAACGGTGAGCACCGGTGTGGCCGATGGGTCCGCCGAAAGCGCACCGAGACGGAGGCTGTCGGCTTGAACAGCCCCGATGTTGCTGAGCGCGGTGCCGACGGCGAAATGCACGGTGTTGCTTGAAAGGCCTTGGATCCGGTCGGTCGCGAGAAACTCGGTTTCGGCGCCCCCGGCGCGCACAGTAAGCCGAGCGCCAACGGTGATGGGCGCCGCGCTTGTTCCGAATCCAACGGTTCCATCGGCCGCGATGAAGAAGGCGACGGGGGCGCCCATCCCGTCCGGTGCCGCCGTTGCGACGCGCAGGAGCGGACCGTCTTGTCCGCCGATGTTGGCGTCCTGGTGCTGGATGTCCAGGCGCGCCGCAGGGGACGCGGTACCAAAGCCAATGCGGCCCGCGGCGGTCACGATGACGTTAGAGGCGCCTGGGAGGGCCTCCGCGCCGGGACCGACGAGTTCTACGATGGCCGAGGCCGCGCCTGCTGCGGATTTTTGGCGAACGTAAAGCGCCGCTTGGTTAGACCCTTCTGGGTTTTCTAGATATACGAGTGCCGGGACTGGAATAAAAGGCACTTGGTCACCGAAATTGCCGAAGCCCGCGCTGCCGCCGTCCTGAATGAAAAAAACGGTGTTGCTATCGTCTTGGAAATAGGCGATCGGTTGAGGCCCGGTTTGGTTCACAACGAGTCCGGGTCCCGTGCCGGCGTTTTGGATGCTGAGTTGATCGGTCACCGTCGTTTGGGTGTCTGTGACGTAGAAATTGCCGGTGGCGCTGATGTCGCCGAGGACGTGAAGGGATCCGACGTTATTCACGGTGGCCCCGTTGAAGTCTAACACGTTGCACGGTCCGCCCGGCGGCGCCGGCGCGATGGTCAGACTGTCCGCGTAAATGCCTCCGGCGACCGTAAGGGCTTGTGCGGCAACCGCGGAGGTGCCGACGCCTACGGTGCCATCGGCGGCGACGACGAGACCGGTGTCGTCACTGCCGCCGCCGACCCATAGCAGATTGCTGGTGCCGGCGGCGAGTTCGGGCGCGTCACCGGCGAGCACCGGCGGGATCCACACGCGCGCATAGGGCGCATCGCGGCCGGCGACGACGAGGGCGCGGGTGACATTGCTCTCTTCTGTGATCTGACCGACGTAAAACGTATCATTACTGGTACCGAGTGCGATACCCGTTGTTTCATTTGTAGTCGCTAAATTATTATTGGTAAAAAGACGCAACCGGACCTCCTCAGTCGTACTAGAAAACTGTGCGACTTCTGGTTGGTCCGGCGCTTCTACCGCCAAGACAACGTCGGTAAATGAAAACGACATTGCCCTGCGGCCCCTATCTATGGTGTATAAGTTTGCTTACTGTGTTGTTACGTTACGTTACGTGGTGTGAGTTCGTTTATTTTTTCTTGAAGTGCGTGAATACACTCTACCAGAAGCGGAACGATCGCGTCGTAGTTTACGGCCATTGCCGCCGCCGTCGCCGTCGCCGCCGTCGTATCACGGGCGGTATTGGCAGCAGCCGGGAGGCGCGCAATTGCCTCGGGAAGTGCCGTGAGGACTTCTTGGGCGAGAAGGCCTGCGGCGCGGGCCCCGTCGTTGCCGCCGCCGCGGTCTGTTCGGTTGTACGTATACCCGCGCATTGCGGCAAGGCGGGTAAGAGGGTCGCTGATCGGCTGGATATTCGTTTTGACACGGGCATCGGAGAGTACGTACATTTGGCCGAGCAGATACAGATTGCCGTCTACGCGAGTGCTGGAATCTTGAAAATGAACATAGGACGCCGCACCGTGCGATTGGATGACGTTGGCAGAGACGGGGGCGTTGAACTGAAAGGGAATGAAGCTGCGGATCGTGGGGCCGCCGAGGTCCAGGGTCTCCTTGTAGAGGACGGGGCCGGTTGGGCTGACGGTTGCGTCGTAGAGTTCCAGGTTCGTGGTGCGGACATTAGAAGATGAAATGATGCCGTGGGTGGTAACGTTTCCGGAGACGCTGAGGACGGTGTCTGCGGTTACTGCGTTGCCGACGTAATGCGGGATGGGGAGCGTGGTACCGACGCCGACGAAGGGGTATAGGCCGCTGTGGCCGCCGATGAAAAGCGTGTTGGAGCCAAGGAATCGGGCGTCCAGTAAGGGCCCGCCGAGGGTGTCTAGGCGCAGCGCAGGGAGGCTGACATTGCACTCGGAGAGATGGAGACGGGCCGCGGGGGTGGCGGTGCCGATGCCGACACCGAGACGTTCGCTGATGATGGCCGATCCTTGAACGTGAAGGCGCTCGTGGGCGAAGCGCGTGCCGATGCCGACATTGCGGGAGCTGCGCAGAAGAGGGGACCCAGGAACGCTTGGAAAGAGAGACGGATCTATCTTGGCGTTGGAATCCGTGTATACGAGCGCGGTCGGAAGTTGGGTCAGAGGCACCCGAAGCGTGTCTGGGTCTAGCGTGGCGAGGCCGCTGCGGTCAAAGGCGATTGTACCAGCGACGGTAAGGTCGCCGGCGATGTAGGCGTCGCCTTGGATGTCAAGGGCCGCGTTGCTGCCGGCGGATTCGGCGCCGAGCGCCCCCGCGCCGATGCCGAACTGCGGCGCGCCGAGGGCACCGGATTGAATGCGCCCGATGAGCTGATCGCCGACGAGAAACCGATGTGACGCATTGCTCGCCGCGACGCGATAGTTGAGGTCGTCGTTGTTGGACGCGAGACCAAAGCCGACGTACTGATTCGTAGCGAGCCGGTTGTAATCGCGGAGGACGAAGGCTTTCGCTGCGCTGTCCCCGACCGCCGCGTCGCCGAGGGGAGCCGCTTGAAAACGGGCGGCAATGACCTCACCACCGGGCACTTGGAAGCGCGACAGGCCATTGTCCCGTTCAAACGTGGCGACGGGAACCTCATTGTCTTTCAAGATTTGCAGCGTTTCATTGCAGGCTGAGACGACGAAATTCGGCAGGCCGGTGAGGTTGGACGTAAAGCTGTTGTAAAACGTGAGCCGCGCCTCCGAGACATCCGAATGGAGCGTAAGGGTGTCCGCGTTGGAACTCCGGAAATACGCCCGAGGATTCCGGAGATCCCGAAGAGGCAAAGAGGGTGGCGTAGCCATTGACTTGACTTCACTTGAATGTAGTGCGGATCCGCTACATTCTTTGTATAAAAAGGATTATGCCCGAGCTATGCGAGGATCCCGAGCAGGGCGGCCGATGCGAGCGCCCTACCGAAACATCGTCTCCGGGCCAATCATCACCGCAGCGAGCAAAGCCATAGAAGACGTGACTAGTACGCACGATGTAATACGGCAGATCCAGCGTCCGCTGGTTTCTCCCGGGCATTCGTCGCCGACATTGGGCGGCATATCGTATTTGTCTTGCACGAAATACCTAGGAGCGTTGTCTGGATGAAGCTTGTAGTAAGTGAAGAGATCGTCGGATGGATAGTGAATCATAGAACGAAATAGGATTTTAATGAGCGCGTGGCGGATCGCCGGCTCCGTGCGCCCGAGCGTGCGAACGATTGAGTTAATCGGCGTTCGGCGACGCACGAGCTCTTGTAGACTAATCAGGTCGGCATCGGACCAGAGCTTTCGCGAATTCGCCGGCATTCTTTAAAATGCTTATGGTTACCAAACGATTACGCAGATGTCCTTATATCCGTGAGGACGCGATGGCGGGCGGCTTACTTCGCCGCCTTCTTACCCTTCGGCGCGGCCGCGCGCTTCTTCTTGCCGCCGCCCGAAGTGAGCGTGACCGGACCCATCCCATCCATTGGCGTCATCCGCGTAACCAGGGGAGGCGCGAGATCGCTTGTGGACGACTGAACGGTATCGCCGACCACTCCGGCGCTAAAAGGCGCGTGGAGCTGAGTCATCGCAGCGATCAGCGGATCCCGCGTCACCGCGTAAGGATCGTGGCGCTCCGTAATGAGCCCTTGGATGTTGTAAACCGCCGGCGAGCCGGCCGAACCACCCTTCTTGACACTGCGGCGAGGCTTACGACCACCGCCATCAGTTTTAGCAAGGGTCTTGTTAAGCTCGGTGAGTTCTGTTACCAGTTTCGCGGTGAGTTCCGATTTTTTAACCATTGAGGGCTTTACTGTTGATTTAACGACCTCATCTGTTGATTTTAGTGCCTCTTTAAGAGACGTAGTAACTGTAATTAGCTCTTGAAGAGTTGCTAGCACGGTTTCAAAAGTAGCCGCTGACGCAGTCGGTGCCGTCGCCGCGGGTGCCGCTGGTGTTGCCATTTTTCACACCGAATACGCTCTGACTCAAATCAGAAACCTACTAAGTCCTCAGAAAATAAAACGGGTATCGTGCTTTGTACTGGTTTATTTTTGAAGAAGAAATATAGAGTGGCTCTGTGATGTCGGCAGCCGCGGCTTCCGCGGATCGTAATGCGGCGATTACGGCAGATCAGTGTATAGAGCTTTTTGAAAGGCAATTGCAAAACATTCGTGAGGGCAACCCGGGCGTGTCTCTACGGAATCCGGTGCCGCGGGGGCGTGCGATTGTGCCTTTTGGGCCCACTTATAACCAGCTGGTGCGGCATTGCACGGCGCACGGTAACGCCGTTCTAGACCGTTTGTATGCGGACATTGCCGCAGCGCGTGCGACGGGGACGCCGCCTGTGCCTGCTCCGGCTCCTGTGCCGGCTCCTGTGCCGGCTCCTGTCCGGCCTACGCGGGCGCCGGCGGTTGTGTTACTCCCTGCACTGGATAACATTCAGATGCCGGCTCAAAGACGGAGTCGTATACGAATGTATGTCGCCACTTTTCAACTGGATTATGACGAGAATGCGCCGCAAGATGCACGTGTTCGGGCAATATTGAGCTTTATTAAACAAATATATGAAATTATGGAAGTGGGATTTCCTCAGCGCCCAGCCGTATTTCGGGTTATACAAGAGTTTATTGTACCGTATATACGACGATCAGACCATCTAGGATACGTGGACCGTTTCTATAAGCGCTACATTGGTCCCCGGATCAGCCGCCGAGAAGGTATATTAGATATTAATTTAGCACCAATTGATTTAGCAATTCATCGGTACGGAAGAGGCCAAGCGCTTCCGGGCCCACCGCCGTGGACGCCAGATGGTTCGTCGTCGTCGTCGTCGTCGTCGTCGTCATCCCGTACGAGTACCCGTTCATCCAGTTCTTCTAGTAGTGCTTCGGTACCTACTCGGGCTACGACGGCTGTGCTGCTTCCTGCGCTTGATAATATTGAAATGCGTCCAAGCACTAGGGATAGTATACGAATGTACGTCGCAGCTTTTCAATTAGATTATCAAGCAAATACGTTACACGAGGACCGCGTTACGAGAGTATTAACCTTTATTAAACAAATGTATGAAACTTTGGAAATGGGATTTCCTCAGCGCCGAGCCGTATTTTGGGTTGTACAAGAGTTTATTGTGCCGTATATACAACAAATAGATAATTTTGGATTCGTTAATGGTTTTTATAAGCGCTACATTGGCCCTCGGATAGCAAACAGACCAGGTAGTAGTCAGTTAAATATTGATTTGGAGCCGCTGAATTTAGCAATCCAGCGATATGAAACAGGCCAAAATCTTCCTAGGCCCCCGCCGTGGACGCCAAATGATTTGGCGACGTCAAGTTCAGAGTCAAACGAAGCGGCGGTGCAACGTCGTCGGAGCAGCCTTGCGTCGCCGCCGGCGCGTTCGCCGATTACGGAATCGCCTATTGCGACGCCGGCCGAGTTTATTGGAGAGTGCATTACGACGTTTAGTGATCTTCCGGCGCCTTTTACCGGCCTGGGTAACAAACTCAGCAAAATTTGCAATAAGCTCGTGAATCGCGGCCACTGTTCTCTTGAAAACATTGGTCGGTTTTACAGCGGACTACACGAACGGTATCTGTATGGCCGGGAAAATAGAAACGAAAGCAGGCGGACGTTTATCGTTTTAACGGATGTGCGACGGGGAGACGAATTGAAGCAGCTGTTTCAGCTGCTGGTTAAACGGACGTCTGCCGAAGTGGATGAAATTTTTATGAAAAAGGTGGACAGTCATAGCATACGATTTGCAGTTCGGGAGGGTGCTGAGGTGGCGCCTGGCCCGGGGCCCACGCGCGACTTCTTCCAGACCGTTGCAAATCAGCTCTTCGCGCCTGAGACGGGGCTGTTTAAGCCCGCCGGCGCCGGCAGCGGCCGTATGCTGCTCAATCACGCGGCGGATGTGTCTAGGTTAGCGGATCGGTTCGCCAACGCCAACACCAACCGCCGCAAGATCTTTAAGATCGTAGGTCGTTTACTGGCGTTCTTAATGTTAAACGGCATCAAGTACGACGTTCATCTCAGTAACTACATTCAGGCTCGGATGCTGTACGCAGAGGATGAAATACGCGAGGATGAGATCCTGATGCATTACCTCCTGGATTTCCCCGAGGACCGCGTGGGGCGCGTGGCGCTCCTGAAACGTCCGGACGACATCGCGGCGCTTGGATTTGATTTCAATGACGAGATGGAGCTAGATCCGCGGCGTGCGAATGAGCCACTTACGGCGGCGAATTACGCGGCATACACGCGCCTAATCGCTCGGAAGAAACTGGAAATTGCCGAGAGCGCGCCCTACCTCACCGCGCTGCTGGAAGGCTTTTACGTGACGCGCCGCGTCCTACGCAACCGCGGCGTGACCGTACAGATCCTGGATTCGCTGATGACCGGCCGCGAGATTACCCCGAGCGAAATAGACCGCGTCATTGCCTCCGTGCTGGCGTTTACCCAGCGTGCCGAGTCGTGGAATAGTGCGCGTGGGCGGGAGCGTCGGCAGGTCTTGGAGTGGTTTTTTCAAATTCTTGCGGATCGCGGGGAGCTGTTCCCCGCCGACCTGGCCGCCACGCGCCCTGAGAAATACGCTCAAACGCCGGATGCCTTCAAGCGTCAGCTGCTGTTCTGGTGGTCGGCGTCGCGGTACGTGAGCGATACGACGGTTTACAAGGTGCTGCCAGAGGGCGGTGCAGGCATTTACTTCCGCGTGCACACGTGCGACAGTATGATAGAATTCGCGCCAATCATACCCTCTCGTGAGGAGATGTACAAAAACCTGCTGGTTCAGGTTGCTGAAACCGAATACACTATGTACTAAATTCTATCTATGGGTTTGTTAGAGCGCGGTGCAGTGCGGCGCGGCGTGGTGCGAATGGCGACGTTGAGCAGCGCAGCGCGGAATGCGGCGATTACCGTACCGCAGTGCATATCATTATTTCAACAGCATTTAGACAACATACGCGCCGGAACGCCGGATGCCGCCCTGCGGAATCCGGTGCCGGGCGGGCGCTCCATTGCACCGAATGGGCCGACCTACACGCAATTGAAGCGGCGGTGTGAGCAAACTGGCAATGCGGAGGTGCATCGTCTGCTCGCAGATATTTATGGTCCGGGTCCGGGTCAGGGACGTGGGGCACCGCCAGGAACCCCGGAGGGTATGAATGAAATGGTGGCTGAAATGGCTCGTGTGCGTGTGGCGGACGCGCCCGCACCCGCCGCGGCAGCGGCGCCGGAGCGCCTCCCCGGAAGCGGTATCTTGTCTGTGCCACCTCCGCGGACGCGGGCGACGCAGTATTACGGTGAGGATCTTATACGGGTTCGTACGAATGAAGCCGTTACGTATGTGCGCAGTTTAATTCCCCAAGCCAACACAACTGAGGCTCTTAACATTCTGGATATACGTATGCCGAGCGCTTTTGAACGGTTTGCGCAGGACATACGCTCAAACCAGACGATATGGCTATCGTACGCGATTGCCCGCGTATTTGAAATATATATTCGGTGCATTCGTAACGCGTTCGCGCAGCGCCCGATCATTATTCGGCTTACCCGAGAGTACATTCAACCTTATGTAAATTTGCTCCCAGACGGGGACGCGCTCCGCGATGTATTCGCCGTGTACTGTTCCGCCCAGCTAGAAGATCACAATCATCTGATACGTCTGACCACGCCGATGAATAATGCGATTCTCGCGGTGCTTGACGACGAGACGGGTCGGTTTCGCCCTATTGTGCGCGCGGCCGCGGTTGCTGCCCAGCGTGCCGCGTTTCAGCCGCCCCCGGGGGCGCCGCGTACGATCATTTACATACATAATTTCATCAACGCCCGCACAAGTGGGACGGTTGCGCTTTTGCGCGATTTAAGTATGAATGCCGACGACGATACGCCAGTTGAAATACTGGATACTGCTATGCCGGCCGCCTTTGAGCAATTTGCGCGGGATCTGATTTCGGGGGAAGTGGGTAATATTAGTCGGCTTTCGCTTGCAATCGCACGTCTTCTTCAAACGTACGCCGCGTATGTGCGCAGGAATTTCGGTGAGCGCCCGATTGTGATTCATATAACCCGCGAGTATCTTCGGCCTTACATTGATTTTCTACCGGAAGGGCACCCGCTTCGTGAGATATTCGCGACCTACTGTTCCGATGCACTAGATGAGCGAACTACGGTGATTCGTTTCCCGGCGGCCTTAGAAAATACCCTTCGTGCAATCGTTGATAACCCCGAGGCCGAGCCGCAGATTGCGCGAGCGGCTGCCGCGCCGCGTCGTGCCCGCACGCAAACTCGCGGCAATAACGAGGTGCGCGTTCAGGTAGACAGCCAGGACTCGCCGCCGCCGCGGTCGCCGATCACGGAATCGCCGATTACGACCGATGGCGCCGCCGCGGCCGAATTCCTAGGCGAGTGCGTGGTCGCGTTCGGAGACCTGCCGCGGCCGTTTTCAGGCGTGGGCAACAAACTGGCGAAAATATGCAATAAGATGTCCAACCGCAGCCAGTGCTCGCTGGAAAATATGAGCCGATTTCTGAATAACTTGAAGCGCCAGTATCTTAACACTAACCTAGGCCCCGAAATGTCGGGTAAACATATTCGTATAGCAAATGTGGTACGTGGTACTGAGTTAAAGAAGTTAATGGCCCATTTAATCGTTAATAAATCGGAGGAGGATCGCGGCATTATCCTACGTCGGCCGATAATGATCCAAAATCACTCTGTGGTTCACAGCGTTCAATTCCGGGCTCAACCGGGAGCGAATGGTGCCATCGGTCCTGGCCCGACGCGGGACTTTTTCCAAACATCGGCGAATCAGCTTTTTCATCCGGAGATTGGGATTTTTAAGCCCACAAGTGAGGGCAGTGGCCGTATGCTTATTAATCCCGCGTTTAACGTGAGCCGTTTAATTCAAGGGCTTGCAAACACGGATGAAAATCGCAAGGCGTTCTTTAAGGTCGTTGGCCAGTTCCTTGGATTCCTAATATTAAATAATCTCAAATACGACGTTCACCTCAGCAACTACATTCAGGCGCGGATGCTGTACAAAGACAGTGAGATCAGCGAGGACGAAATCCTGATGTACTACCTTCTGGACTTCCCTGAGGACCGCACGGGACGTATGGCGATGTTCAAGAGACCAGATGACATTTCGGCGCTGGGCTTTGACTTTAACGACGAGATGGAGCTGGATCCGGCGCGCGGGAACGAGGCGCTCACGGCCGCGAACTACGCCGAGTACACGCGCCTCATCGCGCGGAAGAAGCTGGAAATTGCCGAAAGCGAGCCGTACCTGAGCGCCCTTCTGGACGGTTTTTTCATCTCGCGGAAATACCTGCGCCGCGCAGGCGTGACGGTGCCGATCCTGGATACGTTAATGAGCGGTCGCGAAGTGAGCCCTGCGGAAATGGAGCGCGTGATTGCGCGAGTGCGGCTGAATTCTGAGGTGTGGCGGATGCCCCGCCAGCGCGAACTGCTCCAATGGTTCACTGAGATTCTATCCGATCGCGGCGAGCTGTTCCCGACTGCGGTGGCCGCGGAGGATCCCCAGCGGTACGCGCAAAACGCGGACGAATTCAAACGCCAGCTTCTGTTCTGGTGGACGTCCTCTCGCTATGTGAGCGACACGATGAATTACACGATAAATCCGATGGGAGGCGTCGGGAGTTACTTCCGGTCGCACACGTGCAGCGCCACGATAGATTTCCCGCCGAGGATTGCGTCTCGCGAAGAGATGTACGCAAATCTACTGCGCCAAGTGGCCGACACGGATTTTAATATGCTTTGAGCGACGCGGCGCGACGCGATGCGACGCGACTTTATTTTTTAGTAAATACAATATCAAAGTAAATAGTAAGTGCGCGAGTGTGGGCACGATGGCGACATTAAGCAGCGCTGCGCGGAATGCGGCGATTGGAGTTCCCGAATGCATTTCATTGTTTCAACAACATTTAGAAAACATACGGAACGGAACTCCTGACGCGGCCCTGCGGAATCCTGTGCCGCGTGGGCGTTCCATTGCGCCCTATGGGCCGACCTATATGCAATTGAAACAACGATGTGAGGCGCACGGCAATGCGGAGGTGAACCGTTTACTTACTGAATTAGCAACTCTACAACTCCGGGGACCGGGTGCGGGACCTCGTGCGGTAGCGGCCGCGCGGATAAATGAAATGATAGATGAAATGATCCGACTTCGCGTTGAAAATCCGGGCGCTCCGGCGGCGAATCATTCCGCGTCGGGTTCGGACTCGGATTCGGAGGCAGCGCCCGTGCCCGCGCGCACGAGAGCGCCAAGGGCGCAACCCGCGGCGGCGCCCGAAGTGGTGCATCTTCCCGGAAGCGGCGTGGTCTCTCAGCTTCCTCCGGGCGCGCGGCCGGCGCATCTTTATTCGCGCAATTTTATAACGACCCGGACAAATGCAGCGATTGATTACTTGCGTAATCTAGCGACTACTGCGGATGTAAATACTCTGCGCGCAACGCTCACGACGCATATACCACACGCGCTGAACCAGTTTACACAGGATATTGGCGCCAGCCGTGCTCAACTGGTTTTCGCAATCGCCAGGTTATATCAAATATATTTTCTGAATGTGCGCAGAAATTTCGTAGAGCGACCGGCGGTCATCCGTCTTATACGGGAGTACCTTCAACCTTACGTAGATGCGCTCCCTGGGGGACACCATCTACGTAATGTATTTATGACCCAGTTTACTCCCCGGTTAGAACAAAATAATGGAGTGATACGGACGAGCGAGGCAGTGAACAATCTTATTACTGACATCGTTAATGCCGGGGTGACCGTCATTCCGCCTCCCCGGGCTCGGGCTCAGGCTCGGGCCCGGGCCCAGCTGGAATCTCATATGGCTCCACGGAACACTCCCGGGTCGCCGCCGGCGCGTTCGCCGATTACGGAATCGCCGATTCTAGCGGATGGGGTCGCCGCGGCCGATTTCTTGGGCGAGTGTGTGGTGACGTTTGGTGACCTTCCGCGCCCGTTTGACGGTCTTGGGAATAAACTAGCAAAAATATGTAATAAGATATCCAATCGTAATCAGTGTTCGGTGCAAAATGTATCGCGGTTTTATGAAAACATACAAAATGAGTTTCTTCTAACAAATACTGGGGCTGCATTGGAAAATAAATGGATTCGGATAAATGAAGTTCAGCGCGGTCAAGAACTTAAACGGCTGATTCTCTATTTCCTGAATAAAACAGACCCGGACCGGAGTATTATGCTGAGGAGGCCTATATTCATTCCCCCGTATATTTCAATTCATAGTATTACCTTCCAAGCACGACCGGGTGCATCGGGAGCGATCGGTCCAGGCCCGACGCGGGACTTCTTCCAAACGGCGGCGAATCAGATGTTTTCGCCGGCGACGGGTATTTTCAAGGAAACGAGCAATGGCAGCGGTCGCGTGATGATCAACACGACGTTTGACGTATCAACGATTGACCCGTCGTTTGCGAATAGTAATGAAAATCGCCACCTGCTTTTCCGGATGATCGGCCAGTTTTCGGCGTTCCTTATGGTACTCGGCATCAAATACGATGTTCATCTGTGTCACTACATTCAGGCGCGGATGCTGTACAAAGCGAATGAGATCAGCGACGACGAATTGATGATGTACTACTTTATGGACTTCCCCGATGATCGCACGGGACGCGTGGCGATGTTGAAACGTCCGGACGATATCCAGCATTTGGGACTTGACTTCAACGATGAAATGGAGCTGGATCCGGCGCGGGCGAATGAGGCGCTGACGGCCGCGAATTACGCCGAGTACACGCGCCTCATCGCGCGTAAGAAGCTGGAAATTGCCGAGGGCGAAGTGTACGTTCGCGCGTTTGTGGACGGCTTTTACGTGTCGCGGACGTACCTGCGACGCGCGAGGGTGACGGTGCCGATCCTGGATACGTTACTCAGCGGTCGCGAGGTGAGCGTTGAAGATATGAACATCGTCATTGAACGCATACGGAGGAATTCGGAATTATTCAGATATAGGTCGGAGGCCGTTAACCAAAAGCTTGAATGGTTCATAGAAATTCTTGGGGATCGCGGAGAGCTGTTTCCGACGGCGGTGGCCGCCGAACGCCCCGATACATACGCACAAAACGCGGACGAATTCAAACGCCAGCTGCTATTCTGGTGGTCGGCGTCCCGCTACGTCAGCGATACGATGGATTACCGGGTCCAGCCGGAGGGCGGCCTCGGGGCCTATTTCCGCGCACACACGTGCACGGCCACGATAGATTTCCCGCCGAGGATCGCATCCCGCGAAGAGATGTACGCGAATCTGCTGCGCCAGATCGCCGACACGGACTTCAATATGCTTTAAGAAGCGCGATATAAAGCTTTTATTTTACAAAGGTTTGGAGATCCTCCAAATCTGTTTTGGATATCATATGCGTCCACCGCCCCCTGGGTTTGAATTTTTGCGACCGGTGCCGTCCGTGCCGCCGGTACCTCCGGTGCCGCCGGCACTGCCGGCGCTGTCGTTGGTTTTGGCGCCTTTCTTTTCGTCAAATCAATGCATTTCGGTACCGCCGCCAAATGTTAACGGGTACATCTCTGTCCGCGATTCTAGCATCGGTAATTTGACGATCGCGCACGGCCACGGCCACGGCGGTTACAGCGGGTCGCTTCTTACGAAACCGCATACTTGCCGGAACTGTGGCTTGATTGGTCACTTGTACCGCGACTGTCCTCATCCGACGATGAGTTTTGGTATCATTTGTTTCCGTGTTCGGGCGGGGATGCCTGAATACTTAATGATTCAGCGCAAGGATTCGCTCTCCTTTATGGAATTCATTCGGGGAAAGTATCAAACGGACCAGATTGATTACATCAAGAAACTTATGACGGCAATGACGGAGACAGAGCGCGGCTATCTGCGAACGCTGGCGTTTGAAACGCTCTGGAACCACGTTTGGTACCAGCCGTGTATTCCGAAGCAAACTGCCGAATACACTGAATCTAAGCGGAAATTTGAAATCCTCCGGAACGGATTCCTACACTGCGGTTCCTGGGTGAATCTTGAAGAGCTGCTGAAACAGGCACCGAGTCCGTTCACCGAGCCAGAGTGGGGCTTTCCGAAAGGACGCCGTCGTCTGCGCGAGGAGGACATTGACTGCGCTGTGCGGGAATTTTGCGAAGAAACGGGTTATAAGCCGCCGGATCTTGCGCTCCTATCGGGTATTCCGCCGTTTGAGGAAATCTTTTATGGTACAAACAGCGTACTTTATCGGCACGTTTATTACGTCGCGTATTTACAAGGCGATTCCGAGCGGAATCTTACCATTGATCCGCGGAACATCAATCAGGCCCGCGAAGTCCGCGCGATTACCTGGTTCACCTATCAAGATACCCTTAACCATATTCGCACGCACAACCGTGAGCGGAAGACGCTTTTCAACCAGGCCCACATCAAGGTTACCGACTGGCTGGCAAAGGCCACCCTTCGCGGTAGCAACGGAGTTGCCGTTTAAAGGTAGTCCGCGAACGTTGCTAGCAACGAAGCCGACGATGACGGCGCCGACGCCGACGCCGACGCCGAAACGCATATGGATTATTGATACGGAGACGACGGGTTTGCCTCCTCGGCGGGTTCCGCCTCAGTACTCTACGGAGTGGGAGCGGTGCCGCGTCGTTCAGCTGGCGTGGCGCGTTTATGAGCTCCGTGGGGAGAACGGGGACCGTCCGAGCCTGCTGGAATCGGGTAATTTCCTCGTGAATCCGCAGGGGGCCTTTACGATTCCCGAGCAGGCCGAGAAGATTCACGGGATCAGCACGGCGAAGGCAACCGAACTCGGCGTGTCGTTCGGCGATGTGCTGATTCCTATCATAACCCGGCTGATGAGCGAGACGACGCTGGTGGTCGCGCACAACACGGAGTTTGACGTTAATGTTATCGCATCCGAGCTTTACCGTAACGGTCACGAAGATCTGGGCGATCGGTTTACTATTAAGCCGTCGCACTGCACGATGAAGAACAATACCCGTCGCGGCGAGCGCTGGCCTCGCCTTCGGGACCTGTATATTCGCGTGTTCGGGCGTGAGCCGGAGGGAACGCTTCACGACGCCGAAACGGATGTTCAGGTGTGCAGCGATATTTACTTCGCCACGACGCTTGGCGCCGGTGTTTCTCCTTTGCCTATGGTAGAGGGGCGGCAGGCGGCGCAGTAACTAATTGAATGCCTCCTCGGCGGGCGGCAGCGGCAGCGGCGGCGGCGGAGACCATTTATCCGGTTCACGGCGATCCGGGGTTCGCAACAAAAATTAAAGAATTGAAAGAATACTCTCCTTTTTTGGGTCCCGATTTGGATCACGCGGAAGCGGCACCCGCGCCAATGGATATTCCGACGTTCAACGCGCGCGTTCAATCTGAATGTAAGTTTGAGAAGGCGATGTACCAACAACTCGTGGCCCATTACCTGGCGCGCCGCTCGCCGTACCGCAGCCTTTTGCTGTTTCATCAATTGGGCACCGGTAAAACCTGTTCGGCGATTTCTATCGCAGAGGGGCTGTTGTCCGAAAGCGCACCTTCCACGGGCGGCAGCGTGGGCCCGGACCAGCGTGTTTGGGTAGTCCTGTCCGCGGCGCTGAAAGATAACTTTGAGGCGAACGTGTTTGACCCGGCGCGAGTGGTAATGGACGACGCGGCGCTGCACGCTCAGTGTACGGGCGACTTGTACAAACGGATGTTGTACGGATGGCGCGGAATGGACGCGGAGACGCGGCAGCGGAAAATCACGGCGCTCATTCGCAGCCGTTACCGTTTCTTTACGTACGATGGCTTCGCCGAGGAAATTCGGCGGATTCGCGAGGCCGGCGGTGAAGGCGCGCTTCGCACCGAGCTCCGCGGCGTGCTTCTGATCGTTGATGAAGCGCACAATTTGCGCGTAGAGGAGGCGGACAAGAAGGGTGCCGAGGCGCTGGAACTCTTCGCCAAGCACGGCGAGGATACGCGCATCGTGCTGCTGACCGCGACGCCTATGTACAACGAGGCCAGTGAAATCCTTTGGCTCCTCGCGATATTGACGCAAAACGATCGCCATCCGCAAGCGCTGAACCCGCGTCGCTTACCGGTGCTGTACCCGAAGAAGGCGGCGGGCGCGGAGCCGGGCGCGGAGCCGGGCGCTGCGGCGGCGCCGGTGGCGGTTGCGGCGACGCGTGCCATACTCGCGCAGCTCGCGAGTGAATACATTAGCTATATCCGTGGGACGAATCCTTTTACTTTTGCCGCGCGTTTGTCGCCGCGCGAGTCGGGGCTTCCGACGCTGGACGCCGAATGGGCTGCGCCGATCCGCGATGGGCTGTTTACGACGCCTCTCGGGGCGGAACAGGTGCGCGCGATGGGACGGATGGGCAAAAGCGATGCGACGCTGTTTCAGGCGGCGAACATATGCTACCCGTCGGTGGATGTGCGCACGTTTAAGGTGGGACGAGAGGGATTCAACCGGATTTTTACGGAGACCGATACCGATCGTCCGATTCAGGTGACGTATACGCATCCTGAGCAAATGGCGCTTTACCCAGACGCCGAGCATCTTGGCAAGTTTGGCGCGAAACTAATGAAAGTCGCCGAACTCGCCGCCTCGGCGGAGGGCGTCGTCGTTGTTTATTCGCAGTTCGTTTGGGGAGGCGTTGTGCCTCTGGCGGTCGTGCTGGAACATCTGGGGATGATGCGATACGGGACGCGCAACATTCTGCGGGGCGCGCGCATCCGGCCGAGGGCGGCGGGGCTTCCGAGTGCGCCCCCGGGAGCGACGTATGCCATTCTCACGCGCGACGCGAGTGTAATGGGCGACACGAACATCCGTCAGACCCTGGCGGCGATTAATGCGCCCGAAAACCGCGATGGGCGCAATGTGAAAGTGGTCCTGATCACGCCAGTGGCGGGCGAGGGCATTTCCTTTCAAAGCGTGCGCGAGGTTCACGTGCTAGATCCGTGGTACCACCTGAACCGCCTGGATCAGGTCATCGGTCGTGCGATTCGTAAATGCTCGCACACATCGCTGCCAGTTCAACAGCGAAACGTGACGGTATTTCTGCACGCGGCAACGGCGCCCGAGGCGGAGGCGGCGGGGGCGGCGGCGGCGGACACCGAAGCGGCCCCTGCGGCCCCTGCGGTGCGTCTGGACATTGACACCCACGCTTACCAGTTTGCGGCGCGAAAGGCGGCACAAGTCTCTGAGATTGAGACGCTCCTCCGGGATAATGCGACTGACTGTGTCTTTAATCGCGAGGTCAATTACTTTCCACGGGACCGATTTGGTCTGACGTTGCCGATGCGAACGTCGCGCGGGAATGAGATCACCTGGGCAATCGGAGACCCTCCGGAAATGGCGCCGAATTGCGCGGCTGGAACGGGGACGGCCATTGCGCCCGATGTGGCCCGAGGGACGCTTCATCGTGGGCTTTACGCGTCTTTAATAGACACTGGCATCCAGCGGGTGCGAAAGATGATTGCGGCGGCACCTGAAAATCAAGTGCGGTTCGCGAGGGATGACGTGGCCGCGGTAATCGGGTTGAACCAGCCGGCGATCGTCTCAGACGTACTCCGCGAGGCGGGTGTGCTTCACCGGCTCGCGCCGAATATGCGCCTCGTGCGTCATCGGGACGGCTATGTCCTGTACCGCGGACCCGGCGCGGCGCCTGAGGCGGTGAAGATCCGTTTGCCGGAGGTTGCGCCCATTTCGGCGCGACCCGTAACGCCCAAGGCGGCGGCTGCGGCTGCGGCGGCGCCGCTAAGTCCGCTTGAAACGGTGCTTATGCAAATTCCGGCGTCGGCTTCGGCGGATACGGCGGCGCTGATGACGTATCAAGCGCTGGATTCTGAGAATTGGCCGGCGTTTGCGAAGCGTGTTTTGGAGGCCGAGGCGAGCGGGATGCTTGCGGATGGGCTGCGACCTGCGGTGGCCGCGCTGCGTCGCGAGGGAGCGTTTATTCTGCCGGGTGAGATCCGTCGTGGAGTGCGCGGGTACTTAGACATTTTCGCGGCGATTAAGAAGCCTGCGGATATTCAAGCGATTACAGTGACGGTGTATGATGCTCAGCGTCGCAGTTACCGCGATGCGACCGACGCGGAGCGTTCAGAACTGATGAGCAATCGGCGCATCGTGACGCTGCCGGACCCGGCGGCCATACAGTTTGTTGCGGGCGTAATGGATCCTGAAAAGCTGACGGGCAAAAAGGCGGCCACGGCGGCGGCGATGGGCGTTACGGCGGAGGGCGTGAGCCGATTCATCTTTAAGCTTTGGTTCCCTGGGCCCACCGTTGGGGCGCGTCGCGGTGTGGTGTGCGAATCCAACCGTAAGCCGGATTTAGAGAAGTATTTGACCGATCTTGGGGCGGCCAAACCGGAGCCGAAACTGACGAAAGACCAGCTGTGTTTTAGCCTGGCAACGCGTATGCTAAGTCGGAATCGTTTGATCTTGTACCCGCTGGTAAAGCCCGCGGCGGGTGCGGCGGCGGCACCGGGTTCTGGGCCTTCCACAAGCCGAGCGGCTCGTGGCAGTAGCAGTAGCAGCAGCAGCAGCGGGGGCGGCGCCCGCCGGTATAAAGCCAAAAAATGAAGAACAGAATTAGGGGACCACTCGGTCAGACAAGTAAGGCATTATGGATCTCTTCATATCGGCGCGGTTTAAAACGCATATTCAGCTGTCGCAGCTGGAACTCGCCGACGTGGAGGGGTCCATTGAGGACACGCTTCTGGAAAAGCTGCGGGCGACGCACGAGAATGTGTGCACGCGTTTCGGTTACATTCGCGCGGGCAGCCTGCAAATTATCAAGCGGTCGGTCGGGAATTTCGTGAAACAGCACTTCAACGGCTATATCCGATACGAGCTCTTTTGCAAGGGCGACGTCTGCAATCCGGCAAAAGGCGCCGTGTACGAGGCGATCGTGCGCAACAAGAACGCGCTCGGCATTCACGCGGAGGCGGGTATGAGCGAAGCCGCGGCGGTGCTGGACATCATCATTCCGAAGCGCGCCGCTGGCATTCAGTCGGTGGTGGTTCTGGACGATCTTCAACCGGGAGACAAGGTGTACGTGGAGGTGATGGGCAAAAAGTACCAGCTAAACGATCGGCAGATTTCCATTATCGGGCGCGCGGTCAACAAGCCGCGGCCAGAGGGCGCCGCCGCCGCCGAAGGGGGCGAGGTTGCCGAGATCACCGAGGCTGCCGAAGAGGGGGCCGAAAGCGAGGAGGAAGAGGGCGAGCCCGTGGATGGCGACGACCTCAGCGAACTCTCAGAGACAGAGGGCGGCGCGGATCCCGACGATGTAGATGACGACGATGAGACTGGAAAAATCAAGATAAAGAAAGTTCTGGCCATCGTGGATCCCGAAGACCCCGAGGCAATTCCGGAGGAGTCAGAGTCGGAGGATTCCGACGGAGACTACGGCGGCGCCGACGATGAGGATTCTGACGATGATGCAGGTGCTTCTGAGGAGGAGGAAGACGTCGCGGACGATTAGTGGCGCGACAAAGTTACGCGCTACGCGCTGCGCGACGAGCGCACTTAAAGCATTCGCGCCTTATTTTTGTAAGTTAGAGAAATGACGGTTTCTCAGGATACAGATAGATGCCGTCGGATGGCGTATGCCATCCAGCAATTAGATACGACTGAAATGGAGGAGCTTTTTAAGCTACTTCATCGGAATGGTTGCCAATACACCACGAACAACAATGGAGTCTTCATAAATCTGTCGCGATTGAATGAGCCGTTGCTTCAAAAGATTGAACAATATATTGAGTTTTGTAATGAGTCACGCCAGAACGTGCGTCGTTACGAGTCTTTGTGCCAAGTCCTTTGTGCATCTGAGTCAGTGGAGGCGACGCCGATTTCGCGCACGCCGCCCACGCCGTCGTCCACGTCGCGTTACAGCGGCGTAAGCCAGAGCGCTGCTGCGGCGGCCGCGGCGGCTGCGACGGGCAGTAAGGTGTCGTCCAGTATGAAGTTTTACTTGCTGAAAAAGAAATACGCAAAGGTTGCGACGGCGGCGGCGCCTTGCAAAGATGAACTCGCCCCCGAGAGCATTTCTCTCAAAAAATGAGGCGCCGTGGACTGCGCGAGGGGGTCAGCACTTAGAGGAATCGCGCGATGGATAAGCAACGGGGCGACCGAGGCGACAAAATGCCGCCGCCCGCTTTGGCGCCACTGAGCATTGAGGACCTCTTAGGGAAAGTCTCAGAGGGGTCGGAGTCCTCTCAATGGCGTGCCATTTCGGGCCAGTCGGAAGAATGGATGCAGCGTGAGACGTATCCGCTGAAAAAACACGCAGTGACGCTCGCCACCGCTGGCGGTGGCGCTGGCGGTGGTGGAGGTGCTAGCGGCGCTGGCGCTGCGACGGCGGGCACAGTTGCGGGGCCGTCTTCCCCGCGGCCTGCTGCTCCCACGACCGCAGGGACGGGGGCTGGGGCGGCGGCGCAGATTACGAGTGTTGCACCGGGCTTTATTACACAGCATACTGTGAATATGCTGCTGGATTCGGTTCTGGGCGACTTTGACCCGCTGACTTCGCTTTACACGCCGCCTTTTCGGAAAAAGGCAGTGGAGGAACTGCGTCGGCTGTTGATGGACTTTGGGTCGTCGGGTGAGATTAGCCGATCGTTCGGTCAGGCGAAAACCCAGCGAGTCTTGACGGCGCTTTCGGGGGCGAAACACCCTGATGCTGCGGCGCTATCTGAACTGCTTTCCTTTGTTCTGGATCGCGAAGTGAAGGTGCCTGAGCCTGTTGCGCGAGCGCCAAGGGGCGCGCCGGGCGCGTCGGGATCCGAGCCACGCCGACCCAAAAATTGATGACGGATATAAAGAATATATTCAATTTCTTTTGTAGAATCCGAACGGGACACGATGGTACTCTCACTAGATAGGGAGAAGTGGCTGCCGGTTCTCGCTCGGGATGAGGAGGCTTGGAAAGTGACCGAGGAGGGCGCAGGTGGCGGTACCCGCACGCTGCGCTACTCGGTCCAGGGGGATTGGACTGCCGAAGACGCCGATGCGATTCTGGCGTTTCTTCGGGGGCGAAATGACTTGACAGAGACGATTGACCCCGAAACGCTGGAAATCAGCGTGGACGACGTGGAATCCGAGGGCGCGGAAGGGGCGACGTTCTGGACCGTGAAAGTCACGGGGGTTCCGGCCATTACGGAGTACTGCTACAACGACGCGATTCGCGCGGTCCCGCACACGTGGACGCAGACGACCGACCACCGTCGCCAGATCGTTCCCGAGTACAGCGAGCTCGGCGTTCAGGTGGAGAGTCGTGTGTACGAGAGCCGTCCGCTGGACATCCAGAACGAGGAGGCCACGCTGGATGCCTGGGAGACGGGTCTGAAATACTACACACTGGTGAAGCGCTTCCGGTACGCCGCCTCCGCGGGAGCGGCTGTGGCGGGTGCGACGTACGTCGTGGAGATGCGGCGCACGGCGCCGGAGGCTTCCGAGGCGATGAAGGTATCTGGCGTGACGGGCGCGCCGATGCATTACCGCTTTTACGTGGAGCCGGCGGCGCCTTCGGAGGCCTCTGCGGCGGAGCGGGCGCCGGTTGCGGTGGCCGCCCGGCAGCTCGCGATGTTTCAGCCGGCTTTGTCGCTGATTTCTACGGTGCTGCGCTCAGGGCTTCTGCTGACCGAGGCGCAGCGCGCGGATGTTCTGCACGGCTACTCTCTGCTGATCGCGAAGGTCTTCAAGGAGAAGAAGCGCGATCGGCGCGGGCCGCGCGGCGAGGCCCCGCCAGTTATTGGCGCGGCCCGCGCCGAGACGCCGGCGCTGTTTCTCGCGCCGAAGCCGCTGACGCTGGAACGCATCCACCTGCTGGATCCGGATCGGCACGAGGGGATCATCAGTGTCGTCAAGAACTACGCGGTGACCGACAAGGCCGACGGCGAGCGTATGCTAATGTACATCCACACGGATGGCGAGGCCTATATGATTAATAACACGTTTGAGGTGCGGCCCACGGGTCATCGCGTCAAGACCGAACGGCTCCACGGCACGCTGATTGATGGTGAGTACATTCCCTCTCGGCTGCGCCGCGAAACGGGCGCCGGCGCTGCAATTGCGCGGGCGGGTATGGATCTGTTCGCGGCCTTTGACATTTACTTCCTCGGGGGGAAGTCGGTGATGGACCTGCCGCTGATCCGGCCGATGTCTGGGACGTTGGCGGCGGCTACCGGGTCGGGCTCTCCGGGAGCTGCGGGCGCCGGCGCGTCGCGCTACACGGTGCTTCAAGGCGCGATGGCGGAGGGGATGTGGGCCGGTGGCGCGATCGGCGAGGGCAGCGCGGCGATGTCTTCGGGCTCTGCCGCCGCGGGCATCCACTTCTCTTACAAGATACACGTGGCGGCCGACGGCGCCGAGATGTTTGCAGTGTGCCGCTCGCTGCTGGAAGCGTCCCACGAGAAGCCCTACGAGATGGACGGTCTGGTGTTTACGCCGGCGTACCTGAGTGTGTTCGGCTACTACCCGGGCCGGCCGGTGGAGGTGTCGTGGAATATGCGCTGGTCGCGCGTGCTGAAATGGAAGCCGCCGCAGCAGAACACGATAGACTTCCGCGTGAGCTACGGTCGCGAGGTGACCGAGCGCCTGACGGGCCAGCGGTTCCGCGAGCTGCGCCTGTTTACCGGATACAACGCGCTTCAATGGGAGCCGATTACGGTGGACCAGGGCCTGAAACTGCGTTTCAACTACGAGTACGGCCGCGAGTTCCGCCGTCAACTCCGCACACAGGGCGGCAGCTACGATTTTCAGGAGTTCGCGCCGATCAGCGATGCGGTCCCGGGCGTCAGCGTGGCCTGGGTGCCGCTGCCGCAGGGCGCGACCGGAGCCGCCCCGCGCGCGGAGAACGGCGACCCGATCCCCGACGACAGCATCGTGGAGTTCACGTACCACCCCGATCGCACGGCGCTGCCGGTTGGTAAGCGCTGGGAGGCACTGCGTGTGCGCGAGGACAAAACGCGCCTGCTGCGTCTCGGCGAGAAGAGCAAGACCGCGAACGATTTCGCGGTGGCCACGAGCATCTGGCGCACCATTCATCGTCCGGTCACGACGGAGATGATCGTCGGCGCGGTGCCGGTGGTCGGCGCCGAGGCGCCCGAGGACGCGGAGGAGAAGCTGCTGAGCACGGACCAGATCTACTACCTCCGCGACATCCACGCGCGCCATATGCTGTCCAGCGCGATGCTTTCGTTTCACACGAATGGCATCAAGGCCCCGCTGTATGCGAAGTCGCAGCGCCGCGGCGCGCTGCTGGAACTCGCCTGCGGAATGGCGGGCGATCTGCCGCGCTGGCGGGGCGCGGCCTACCGGTTCGTTCTGGGCGTGGACAGTGTGCGCGACAACATAATGAACCCGCGCAACGGCAGCTACGCTCAGATGCTGCGCCAGATGGACACGCTCCGCGAGGCCGGTGCCGGCGCCGGCGCAGGCGGGGACGAAAGCGGTCAGGCGGCGCCCATTCGCACGGATTACGTGTTCGTCGTCGGCGACTGCGGTTATACGCTCGCCGATGGTAGCGCGGCCGACACGCTGGACGAGGACAGCAAGAAGGCCCTGCGCCTACTGTTTGATCGTTCGGGCCGCGCGCCGATGAACGCGCCCTGGCTGAAATTCATCGCCGGGCGCGCCGCACGCGGCTTTGACGTGGCCTCGTGTATGTTTGCGCTCCACTACTTCTGCGAGTCCGAGGAAACGCTGAACGGCTTTCTTTACAACGTCGGTAGCAACCTGCGAAAGGGCGGTCTGTTCATCGCCACGTTTATGGACGGTCGGAAGGTGCACTCGCTTCTGGCCGACAAGCGCATCGGTCAGCGCGCCGAAGGGCGCAAGACGCCCGCCGCGGAGTGGCTGCCCGAGGTCACGGTGCCCGTGTGGGCCATCGTGAAAAACTACGATACGTTTAACGGCACGATCGCGGAGGGCCTCGGCAAACAGGTCGGCGTGTACCTGGAAGTCACTCAGCGCATCATTCCCGAGTACCTGGTGCATATGGACGTCCTGACAGAGGTCGCGGCGCGCCACGGGCTGGTCCTGAGCGAGTACGGCGCGTTCGGCGACCGCTTCCAGGAGCTGCTAGTGGAAGCCGAAGGCCGCGCGGGCGCAGGCGGCAGCGGCAGCGGCGGTCGTGGCGCCGCCGCTCGTGACACGAGCCGCCTGGATGAGGCAGTCCTCACGATGCGTGACGACGAAATACAAAAACAATTCAGTTTCCTAAACTGCTGGGTGGTCTTCCGCAAGGTTTAAACCCACCGCGGGCGCGGGGCGGGGGCATTTCTTTTTAACATATTTTGGTGGTTTTCTGTACCGCCAAAAATGACGGGGCAAAGCCGGAAAAAGAATCCCGCGGTCCTTTGGCGCGTGGGTGTTTTTGATTGGATGTTTTTTGAGATACTTGCGAGGGAGAGAAAGGAAACGACCGCGTATTGCAGCGGGACGGAACGGTAACGTGGGATGGAACGGGGGAGGGGGGGAGGATACGTTACGTTGTGTCAGGGGACAGAGCGGGAGCTGCTGCGGCTGCTTACTCGGTCAGGCAACCGTCCAGCGCGCCGAAGCACTCGGCCTGGCGCGGGGTCATCGCGTGGCCCGGGTTATGCGCAAAGAAGCGGATGAGGGTGCGGACGTTTTTGAGCGTCTGGATGTGGCAGATGTAGTGAAACACAGCCTTCGCGGTAAGGATCGCGTCGGTGTGATGCGTGACTTGGTGGTGGCGCAGTTGCGCCAGGTGGAAGCGAAGGATCGGCGGCAGGGTGCCGTCGGCCTCGCGGTTCATCTTGAAGCGGCGGTACTGGGGGTAGTAGGCGGTGGTCTGGACGAACAGCTGGTAGAGGATGTCGCGCATCGTGCAGATCACCGTGTGGATGACGTACGTCGGGTCCATCGGGCGGCCGTTGCTGTCCTTCGGCAGATCCGGGTTCGCGCCGTAGTCCGCGAGGTAGTCGCTGATGTGGTAGTGCGGCTTGTTCTGCGTGTAGACCCAGAGCATATTCACCCAAGGGTTCGGGTTGCCCAGGTCGCACTCCTCGCGGGTGACCGTCTTCTCGCGCGAGACGATGGTCAGCGAGGCCAGCCCGGCGGCGCCAGCGGCGTTTTCGGCGCCGGTGTTCTTGATCACGAAGCCGTAGGCCGCTGGCGTCTCGCGGAGGTAGGCCAGCGCCGCCTCCGGCGTCGGCAGGATCTCGGGGTAGCGCACGCCGATGTCGGCGAAGGGGCGGGTCGTCGGCACGTCCTCCTCCGACTGGTCGGCGCGGTCGCGCGTCTGGATGTGAATGAGGGCGGCGTACTCGGGCGTGCCGAACTCGGCCGTGTAGTCGGCCACGTGGCGGTTCTGGTAGTGGACCAGCAGAAAGGCGTAGGCTTTGGCCGAGTCCAGCTGGGACGTGAAGGCGGCGCGTATTTCAGCGCTGCCAGGCGTGCCGTTGCCCACGTCCGAGCCGAGCGAAAGGACGCGCAGGGCCTCGTCCAGCATCTGACCGTGCGTCTTGGTCGGGTGGAAGTACCGCGAGCTGTCCACGGTCGGGCAGCTGGAAGTACCGAAGTACCAGCGGTCCTTGTGGGCGTACACGTACACCGTCGTGCCCTCGTAGGAGACCTCAATGCGCGGCGGCACCGGGTTGGTGTCGGCGACAGCGACGTCGTCGGCGGACTCGGCGGCGGCCGCGACGCCGGCTGCCTTGGCGGCGGCGATTTTGAGCATGCTCTCGTACTGCTTGTCGGTCACCCGGCGCGGGATGCCGTTCGCCAGCGTGACGACCACATTCTCGCCCTCCGGGGCGTTCAGGTCCAGAACGACGCTGCGGCACTCGTCGTAGAGCTCCTGGAACTCAGTGACGTCAATGCGCTTGTACGTGTTGTGGAGCAGGACGAGACCGCGGCGGTCGTAGAACTTCTTCACCTGGATCGCGGGCCAGTAGTGGTGCGCTCGCAGCACCGACAACAGGATTTCCGCGCGACCGGGTGGCGGCGCCTCGTTGCCTTCGGTCGTCGCTGCCGCTGCGGCGGACTCGGCGCGGGTCGTGACCTCCGCCAGCAGCTCAGCGAGACGAGGCGCAGAAGTAGCCATTTTTGACTAGAAAGAGATCTAGCTCCGTTGTATCCTTGATGCCGGATCTCTTTAAGTACCATTTTCCGGATAAAAAGCTGTCAATTTTTTGGACGGCGCTCGTGGCAGCGACGGCGGCGCAATTTGTTAGACCGACCCCGATGCTCCGCCGCCGGCGCCGCCATTTTTAGGCAGTTTGTCTTTGACATAAACATCAAAGAGGTCTTGGCCGACTTTAATGGCCGCCTGCTCTTGTGTCAGTTTTGCCTGATCCACGCTGGCTTTTAGATTCATCATATACTCAAAGCGGGCGTAATCAAAGGTGGCCGAGCACACCATATCAAAGAGGAATGGGTAGTTTTGTTGGAACTCGGGGTAGCGCTTAGATGCGGTGCGCTCGCGGTCTTTTGGGCTGCCGCCGATAGACCGAATGTCGTTTACGATGGTGAAAATCTCCTCGGACGAGAGGCCAGAGCTGGGCTCGGGCTCAGGGCGTTTCGGCATTTTGACCGAAGGGAAAACGGATTATCAGTTCTAATCGCTGATACCTTTATATCCGCTTTGATAGTAGAAGTGAAGCGAAAGCGGACGCGAAAATGCTACCATACAGCCCTATTGATCCGGGGCCAGTTCCGGTGCCTCCGCGTCGTGTGAATGGGGGGTGGTTTACCGGCGAGCCTTTCGTCGCCGGCGCGGCGTGGGGGAACGTGCCGGTCACGCCGGACGTTGCGGGCCTTGTGGCGAACCTGGCGTCGGCGAACCCGCCCCCGATGGGCCCCGCGATGGCGGCGGCGATTGGCTACACGCGCCCCGGAAACAACACGGTGGATATCCCCGCGGTGTTTGAAGCGTATGATCCCAAAAATTATGGACCGATGACGTGCCTACGCGATCTGGCTTAGTCGCGGCGTGGCGTGGCGTGGAGTGTATTGTTTTTAGACGGCTGCCGCGCGACCGCGGCGGACCGGGCGCTCGGGGAGCGCGATGGGCTCGGGGAGGACTTTTTCCAGGGTCGCGCGGTGGTGGTTCAGGACGCGGTGGATGAAGTTGTAGGCGTCGGTGATCTGGTAGAAGGCGTTGGCGCCCGTGATGAGGATCGCGCCGCTCTCAAAGATCGCCACGGTCACCTTTTTGCAGCAACCGTTGCCATCGCCGTCGCCTTTTCCGAGGCAGGGGCAGGTGCAGGTGCAGTGGCCGTTCTGGACGGGGTGCTCGGCGTTCCAGAAGAATTGCAGCTTGACGCCCGGGTACGAGCCCGGCTGAAAGACGCTGGTGTTGCCGTACTCCTGGGAGATCAGCAGCTTGTGCAGGTCCTTCCGGCGAATCTTAAAAGGCACCTTGAAGTCGCTGTTGATCATACGGATCTTGAAGTCGCCCGCGTGCAGGTCCGCCGGGTTGGCGCCTTCGGGCAGGACGTCGCGCGTGATCGTATCGTAGATCCGCCGAATCTCGGTCACGAGATGCTCGTTGATCTTGACGCCGTCCTCAAACGAGCGAATGCCCGTGATGTGGATGTTGCCGTTGTAGAACAGTTTGACGTTGGGGAAGTAGCCTTCGCCCATCTTGTAGATCACGGTGACCTGGTTGTCAAACGCCTTACGAGCGACGGGGGGCGGAGGAGGCGGCGGCGCCGGAGCAGCCGCTGCCGGCTCGGCGGCAGTCGCGACGGCCGTGGCAGTCGCGGCGCGACCGCGGGGACCACCTGCGACCTTGCGGCGCTTTGGGTACACGCCGCGGGAGCTCTTGCCGTGGAAATCCGCCCAGACGATCTTACCGATCGCCGCGGGGTCCGTGGGCGGTATATCGGTAACCGTGGCGTGCTCGTAAAACACCGCGAAATCTACCGGAGCGCAGACGGAGCCATTCCACGTAATCGTGGAGATGCGGATCGGAGGAAACGGGGCAGTGCCGGCACCGCCGGGCGTCGTCGCGGACGGAGGCGTCGCCTCGGCCATTGTTAGAGCGGGGGCTCGCTCTGGATATGCTGGGACGTTGGTTCAGCACATTCACAAAAAGGATATCATTTTTTCTCTTTAAATGGTTTTACTCCCGCGGCAGCCTAAGCTGCCGCGGTTACTCCCGCGGCGGCCTAAGCCGCCGCGGTGATGATTGTGGGCGCCGCAGTGAACGTGAGGTTCATCTTGGCGTCCAGTGTCTTCTTGCGCTCTCGGCCGTCGGCGGGGACGGTGGGACGTACGGGCGGCGCGGCGGCCGCTGGAACGGCTGGGGCACCGGAGGCGGAGGGGGCGCTCTCGGTCCAGTACGACGTGTTGATGCATTCCAGCTGGGACGGCATACTGATCATCGGGGGGATGTTCAGCACCAGGGTGCGCGACTGGGTGATGTGGGCTTTGCGGAACTGCTCAATCGTGAGCGGGCCCTCAAACATTTGGAGCAGGTAGCGCGACGGGGCGGGCCGGATGGGCTCGGTGAAGCCGTAGCGCTTGCCGAGAATCTGAATCCAGCTGTGGATTTCCCAGGAGCGGTCGCTGCCCATATGCGTGCTGAAATTGAACGCGGCGGCGCATTCCAGCGAGCAGAAGTTGCCGTAGGTCGTGAAGGTCTCGGTGTGGCCGTCGTAGCGCGTCGGCATCCCGAAGCACATATGGCCGATGTCGTGGCAGCAGTGGAAGCACACGCGGGCCTTTTTGGTGGCCGCGGTCTTGGGGTCCATCGCGGGGGCGGGAGGCGCGGTGGGAAACGTTGGCGCTGCGCCACCGGTGGGCGGCAGCGCCACCGGCTGCTGCTGCTGCTGTGCGTCGGTCTCCTCGTCGCTGACCGCCATATGGTAAGGATCCGACGCAAACGTGTTCCGATGTTCGTAAGGCGCGGGGATGGTAATGTTCGGGTTGTATTCCAGCAGGGTCTGAATCTCGTCTTGGTGAAGTAAGTCGTGGATGCGCTCGGGGTTCAGCGGCATTTGCAGGATGACCTGCTCGTGCTCCTCGGAGGTGGCGCTTCCCGCGTCCTCAGCGCCGGGGGCCGCATCGGCGTTCGCAGCGTCTCCGGCTGCGGGCTCAGGTTCCAGCAGCGTAGGGACCGCCGGAGGAGGTGCCTCTGCCTCGGCAGCCGCCGCGGCGACCGCTTTGCGACTTCGGCTTGCTCTTACGCGGGGAGGCATTCGCTCCTTTCAGTAAATTAAGCGCAAAAGCTTTAAGTCAATGTCGTTACTGACGAGTCGGCGATGTTACTGACAAGCCAGCGATGTTACTGACGAGCCGGAGGCATCGCGGACGGAGATGTTACAGCAACCGCCTTTTGCAGACCGGAAAGTAGACGGTCTTTCAGCGTTTCCGTAGGGTCCTTGCTGGCTAGCGCGCTCTCACGAGATCCGGTGCATTTCAGGCGGATCTCGCGCAGTTCGCGCTCTAAGGAACGGTAGCTGTCCAGCATTATGTAGAGGAGGTAGGCGACTATAAGAATGAGAAGGATGGTAAGAAGATTCATTTAACGTCGGAGTGACTCTATTGTCAGGTCATATTTTACTGCACGCGGAATCTTGGTATATTTTTGTAAGATTGTTGGTAGAGTGGCACGTCGTTGCAATGGCGTCGTCAGGGTTGTATGTAAACCCGAATACGGGTCAGACGCAGGCTGGGTTGCAGCCGTTTCGGAATGCTATTATAAACGGGGATATGAGGATTAATCAACGGGGGACGAGTACGAACTTGGCGAGTATGACTGCGGTAGGTGCTACATTTAGATATGTGGTAGATAGATGGGGTGTATTCCGCGTTGGTTATGCAACGGATTCACAAATGGCGCAGGGAACAAATATTAGTGCATCTGATTTACCATTTACAGAAGCGGGTATAACTACATTCGCAAGAATATCACGAATAGTAAATACAACCGGTACTTCTTTTATATATTTAAATTACGGTTTAGAATCACAAGACTCTAGAAAATTTGCTGGCAAAACAATAACTTTATCATTTTATTATCGAACAGGAGCTAATTTTAGTGCAAGTTCATTATATTCTATTATTAGTACTGGTAAAGGTATTGATCAAGGAATTCAGAGAGGATCTGGATTAACTAGTCAAGTTGATATTAATAATCTTTTACCAATAAATTTAAACTGGTCACGTGCAAAATATTCGGTAACTATAACTGATACAGCGGTAACTCAATTAGGATTACAATTTGCATATCTTCCAACAGGCACCGCAGGCGCCGCCGACTACGTTGATATCACCGGGGTCCAATTAGAGCTGGGAAGTGTGGCGACGCCTTTTGAAGTGAGGCCTTATCCGGTGGAAATGGAGTTGTGTCAACGGTATTATCAAGTAATTGGATCGGGTGATGCATACGGAACATTTACAGGTACTACTACCGCAACTCTTGCATATATATTTAAAGTACCAATGCGAGTTATTCCAACCCCAACATTACCATCAAGTATTAATTTAGATCATGAAAATGTTGGAAGTAAGGTATCAACATCAGTTGGAACATCAAGATCATCAATAAATACATATTCATTTGGAGCAGGTGCTTTGTCAGGGGGTGTTGTGGGAGTGTGGGTAGGGTTGTCTTCGGGTACTATCCCACTTTCTGCTGAATTATAAAATAAGATACCACCCTCTAATTAGCAAAAACCATACCACCACTACCTCCAATTACCCTAAAAATGTTATAATAAAGTGAAAAGACCGTAAAGTCATACTCATAGTCGTACTGGGTGTCTACTTTCGGGTTGGTGTTTACGTACATTTGGATCTTATTGATTTTAGACGCGTTGAATGCGCCGCTTGGTTGATTTTTCTCCGGAAACAGTGCAAAGCTGTACGTGTAAATGCCTTGGCGCGGGGTGTTCGTGTGGTATTCGTAGGGTTGGAGCATATTGAAATAGGCGCCCGGCTTTTCTTCTAGGCGGTCCATTCCGTTCCACATTATTTTTGCGGTGGCGAGAATCGGCGCGCGGTCGTTCTCGGGATTGGTGGCGGTATAATTCGCCCATTCGTTGAAGAGGAAGGCGTCGCTGCGGCGCGTGAACCAGAGGAGTTCTTTCACGGGATTCGTGAGGGTGAGGTCAATGACGGCGGGGCCGTTGACGCCGCCGTATTCGCTGCGGTAGACGCGTTCCACGAGGTAGTCCATCGGGGTCGTCGCGACCGTTGAGCGCTCTTCGGTGTCCAGGAAGACGTAGGTGCATTCTAGATAGGCGCTGAGGTCCACGAGGGGGCTGCCGCCACCGCCGAAACGCGTGAAGGCGCTTATGGACACATCGGGCGGCGCGGGGTCGCCGGAATAGCGCTGGCGAAAGAGTCCCGGGGCGACGTATTCGTCGGTGCGCTCGTCGTAGATCTGGTAGAGCTGCTCAATCCCGCGGAATTCCAGCGTGACGTCCACGTTCTGGTATTGGAGGCCAATGAGTGGAAGGGCCAGCGACGGATTCCGCGAGAACCAGAAAGGCAAGGGCAGGAAGAACTGGCGGCCGAGGATGGACGGGGCGGTCGCCGTAGCCTCGGGATACTGGACGAAGGTCACTTGGTTGTTTTCTATGATGATCCGGTCTTCTAAGGCTTTGGGCGCGACGAACTCCTCAGTTTGTCCGGTCATCCGCTCATAGGCGTACTTTTTCCCAGGGGGCAGCGAAAGCTCGTTCCAGATGTCCATCCATTCGCCGTAGCCCTGGTCAATGAGTTGCGTGTCCATCCGGATGGCGTAAGACGCGATCATATGGTGGGCGAGGTTTTTGATCCAGCGGAACCGCAGCGTGGCGGACGAGTAGATGCTGGGGAGCTCATAGACGAGCGTGGCGTTGGCCAGGAGATCCGCGACGCGCCCGATGCGGCACGTGAACGTCGTGCCGCCGGTGACATCCAGGAACGGTTTCGTCGTGAATGTCTGGCGGACGCTCTCCATCGCGAAATTTGTATGTTTTTTCGTCACGGTGCGCCAATAGCTCATCGTGGGCGACCCAGTCAGATACTGGTCCTGCTGACCCACCGCAATCAGCTGCATAACGCCGCCGGGCATTTTTGACGCGCTGTATTTTAAAGACCGAAACCGGTCTTCCCCTATCTTTCAGATAGACAAAATAGAGGGTGTCGGCTTTAAGTGGTGGGCGCTCAATACAAAAATTACGGGCTAAGAGTAGCGTAGCATCGCGTGGCATCGCACGAGCCATATGAAAAAGAAACCCGTTGCTGCACGACTGCCATACATCCTGATATTGGACTTGGACGCGACTGTCGTGGGCGACGTGAACTACGTCATTGAAGAGCACGGGCTGCATCACGCTCTGCGTCAAAAAGGCATCAGTTCCGCGGGATTTGCCTCGCATTTCGCTGAATCGTTTCGTTCCGGTTTGCTGCGCCCGTATTTCTGTGAGTTCATTCAGGGCCTTCAAGCGGCCTATGACGGTCTGGAAGTATTCGTATTCAGCGCGGGGTCGGATACGTGGGTGCCGACGATTATTGGCGAAATTGAGAAGTTTTGCGGGATTCGCGTGCACCGGCCGTACTTTTCGCGGAAGGATACGCACATTGGCGCGGACCAGAACGGGAGCTTCTCTTATACGAAATCCATTACTGCGACTCTGGAAAAGATCTTCCGCGTCCTGGAAGACGACTACAAAGCGCTGCGGAAGCCGGAGGCGCGCGAGCACGTTACGGAGAACCGCGTGCTGATGCTGGACGACAACACATCGGTTATTGCGGACCATACCGATCGTCATCTGGCAATTCCTGAGTACAAGTTCGTGTACGCCTTTGACATCACGGCGGGATTGCCCGATGCGGTCCGGGCGCTCCCGGAAGTCACGGAGTATATGAAAGCGTTCACGAAATCCGGGACGGTCGCGGATTACCCGTATGCGCCGGTGCCGGGCGTCGGCGATGCCCAAACCTCGCGAATGACCTACTATCTGGCAATGGCCGCCCTGATTGAGCGTAAGATGCGCGCAAACGCGAGCTCCGCGGAAGATCGGGTCTTTCAGCGGCTCCTGAAAATGATGGTGAAGGGCGGCGCGCCGGTGTACGAGGAATGGCCGAAGCGCGTGGTGGCGAGCATCCAGAGGCGGCTGGCGAAGTGAGTGGGGGTGGCATTTGAAGCAGAAAGAAGAAAACTCTGCGTTTTTTCGGAAACCCATATAGGTTGGACGTTCCGTCCTAGATTCCTTTTTATTTTTGTTTTATTATAAAAATATATACTGTTACTCCGACATTTACTCCGACGTACATTTGACTTACAATATCAGTACTGGTAAGAAAATTTAGAAAAACCTTAAAATAATATGGTGAAATGTTCGCATTTTGAGGTGAGATGTTCGCATTTTGAGGTGAAATGTTCGCATTTTAAAGACAGAACTAATGATTGAATACTTCTTACCATATCAGTGTCGCAATTGAATGGGTAATTTATACGAAATGACAAATAATTAGTTGCTGTTTTGGACGTTTGAAGCAGAAAGAAGAAAACTTTGCGTTTTTTCGGAAACCTATATAGGTTGGACGTTCTGTCCTAGGTTCCTTTTTATTTTTGTTTTATTATAAAATCCTATACTATATTCTTATGTATTTTAACAATAAGTGCAAACATTGTTAAAAATGTACACTTATTGTTAAAAAGGTATCCAATTTATTAAATTCTCTTACCAGTTCTGGTGCGTCTGTTTTGAAAATATATTTTCGCGGTAAATAATAGATATCTAATCTTGGCAAGATGCCAAGTGACGAGTGCGTAAATCCAATGCGGTACAACTGTTTAGGTTGTGATTATAGAACTAATTTTCTTTATAATTTTAAACGACATATTAAAGTCGGGCATTTAGACTTGGATTTATCTATTCAGCGTTTAATATTAGCTAATACTTACGATGGCACGTGTCCAAAATGTAAAAATTGTATTCATTCTAAAACATATTTTATTAATACCCACTTTTTAAACTGTAAAGGCTTAGGAGCGTTAGAATGTGAGTTTTGCAATAAAGAATTTTCAAGCAAAGCAAGTAAGTGTAATCACAGGAAAATATGTAAGATACGTATAAAAAAAGAAATGGATGAGGCAAACAAGAAACAAATAATAGAAGCATCAGAAAAACGACAACTATTAAAAGACACGGCTGCTAAAATAATTCCAGAGAAGCCTTTGATTCATTTAGTAAAGTATAATGATACAGAAACTATATTTATGGTAGATCATATCACGCCCTCCATATACTTATCTATTATCAATAATCCTGAAATTAATATTATTATGTCCCGATTTATGACATCTATTTATTCTCGCCCAGAAAATCGCTGTTTTCGTAGATATAATAAAAATTCAAGAGGCTTTGAAGTATATACAGGATCTCAATGGGAATTTAAAGACAAAAGTGAGTATTCTACTATTACGAAGGCTATTGTAGAAAACTTAATAACATTTATGAGCTTTGCGAAAAAAGAAAAGGCCTACCGTAAAATAATTGACAATGCAGTATATACTAAATCTTTAATTGAAATGCTTGAATGTATTGCGGGGGATGGTATATCTAATAATGAAGCATTTACCGATGATATTCTAAATAGTTATAAATTGATGCATAAATGTGTATGTAATCATCTATTAGGATTTATTCCATCTAAAAAAGATAAAGATGTAATCATAAATATAATAGATGAAGTACGGTTTCCTGTAATCGTATAGTATTATAGTTTTAAATTATTTTTACTTACTGTATTGGTAACATTAAATACTATTATAGTTAACAATAATAACGTGTACATTTGTATAATAAAAGTGTACATTCACCTATAAAAAGTGTACCTTTTTTGATCACGAATTTTTAAGAAGTATATAATCATACACCAGTAGTGGTATACTATATATGAAATTCTTAAAAATGTTACTCACTAAAATAGAGTTTTTATATAAAAAGTAATAAAATATTCTTTCAAATTATATACATCCAAGCTAGGACCTATGAACCTTAGAAGGTTTCTGAAAAAGTAGAGTGTTTTCTTCTTCTTGTAAATTGATTGAATATTGACTAAATAGTTTACATTTTTACTTACTGTATTGGTAACATTAAATACTATTATAGTTAACAATAATAACGTGTACATTTGTATAATAAAAGTGTACATTCACCTATAAAAAGTGTACCTTTTTTGATCACGAATTTTTAAGAAGTATATAATCATACACCAGTAGTGGTATACTATATATGAAATTCTTAAAAATGTTACTCACTAAAATAGAGTTTTTATATAAAAAGTAATAAAATATTCTTTCAAATTATATACATCCTAGCCAAATCCTATGGACCTAGAAAGGTTTCTGAAAAACGGAGTGTTTTCTTCTTTCTAATAATTGATTAAGATTCCCGAAAATCAACAAATAACTTACTTAACCCCATATCAGAACTGTCGCTAATCTGCGATTATTCAATCAAAAATAAACCAACCGGCTACGCCTTAAAACGACACCAGTTGCTTCTTGTCCGGCGCCAGCGACAGGTTCGTCATAATGTCGTTTTTGTCCACGCTTGTGATTTGCGAAATGCTCGGCGCCATCGTCTTGGTGAAGCCGCCGCGGAAGAGCGAGGTGATCTCATCGGTTGTGATGGCGTAGTTGAAGTAGCTCAGATCGGCCATCATCAGGCCTTTCGCGTTGGCACTGAGACCCGTCGGGCGGAAAGACATCGCGCGCCCGTTCGGCCCGCGGACGTCGGGGTAGACGTACAGGTTCCCCGCATTTTGCAGCAGGACCGTGGGGTCCGTTTGCATCGGCGAGTTCACGAGGCGGCCATCCGTGTAGCGTTCCAGTTCCAGGACGCCGTTGATGTAAATCAGGCAGCGCACCTTGTTGCGGATCGGCAGCGGATCCACCGGCGTCGTGTCTTGGATGATTACGCTGACCATAAACCACTTCTTGTCCAGGTTCGGCTTTGAGCGCAGACCCGCGACGGCGATCTTGTGGTTGTTCATCGTCGCCCAGTTCGTAGAGTTGTCCTTGCAGGTGTTCCGAGACGACTCGTGGGTCATATCGGGCGCATCCACAGTGTTGAACTCAACGGTCAGGACATTCGCGTTCCGTTCCAGCTTAATGAGCGGCGACTTCGTGATGATATCGGTCTTGTTCGCGCCGCAAATGTTTTTGTACGTCACGGGCACCTTGTTTCCGCGCATCAGCAGGATGATATCGTCGGGAATAACCACCGGCGTTGCGCCGGTCGCCGAGGCCTCAACGAGGCCTTTATCCGTCACCTGCGCCGTGTCCTGTTTGTCGGCGACGGCGGTATCAATGCCCAGAGGCGTACGGTCCAGGTACATCCAAAAGTTGTAAGTGAACTCAGCGCCGGAGCCCTGGTTCACGGACAGTGCCAGATCCTTGTAAGTCGCCATCGTGTCGTCGCGCGTCTCGTAATTCTCCTCACCGGTCATCACGAGGTCCTTAACGCCCGTGAAGATGTCCACGCGACGCTTCTGCTTGGCCGCGTCCTGAACCGCGCGCATCGTTTCCAGGTTGTAAACGGCGAATCCAATGGCAAACAGTAAAATCACCAGCGTTACCGCGATGATCACCTGAAAAGTGCCTCCTAGCGCGGACATCTTGTCTTTGCGGAATAGCACGAAACGGTATAAAGCTGTCCGGACTCTATTAGATCACTAGAAAATAAGAGATACCACACGACCGTGCTCAGCACAGCGTAAGCCACGTGGATGATTCATTTTAGCATTCAAGGACCCGTCCCGCGTGGGGTGCGCGGCGACCTCGTTCACGGCATCGTGTCCCGCAGGACACTTTACGGCGTTCATCGGCCGGTTATGCGTGCCGATATGGACCTGTGTTGCAGCAAAACCGCACTGCTGTTTTTCACAGACCGGAAAGCCGCGCTGCAATTCGGAAACTGCCACCTTTACACGAGCCAGAACCCAAGAGCCCCACGAAGACCGTGGCGCTTAGAAAGTATGCCATTTCCAGACCTGGAACAGATATGCCTTCTCAATTATTTAGATATGTACCTGTGTTTTCATATGATGTCCGACGGAGGCGGCGGCAGCGGCGGCGAAGGCAGCGGTGGCGAAGGCAGCGGCGGCGAAGGCAGCGGTAGCGGCACAGCGAGCGCAGTTCTCAACTGCTATGAGTACAAAACGACCGAGTATCCAAATCGTCCTATCTTGAACAAGATAATGGAAGATTTGTGGAGAAAAAATTAGAATGCCGCCCCGCCTTTCCTTAACCAATGCGGTACAGCGGCGTGCGGATGCCGTACGCCGGCAGGCCGAGGCGCGCCATCATACTGTCAATCGGGCCGCTCAGGTAGTCGCGGTACATATCCTTCGCGTTCAGGTCGTAGTTGAAGAACGTGATCTTGCTGACCAGGCCCGCGAAGCCGGGGCCGACGTTCTCGCTGGGCGAGCCGCCCACCCAGATGTCGCCGACCTTGTCCAGGTTTAGGCGCGTGATGTCGGCCGAGACGCTGGACGTACCCACGGTCGCTGTGGAGCCGCTGCTGATCGTCTTAATCAGCTCGCCGTCCACGAAGGCCGAAATGATGCCGCCGCCGGCGTTCTCATTCACCGTCACTCCGATGTGGACCCAGCGCTGGATCGGCACGTAGTCAACGACAATGCCGTAGCGAGACGCCATATAGCGAGCCTTGTCCTGAGGGTTCGTCATCGCATCCACGGTGGACTTAACATCGGCCGGCAGATCAATGGGCGCCATCAGAATGTAGAGCTTATTCTTCTCAGAGTCCAGGAACACGTAAGGCGAGGGGCCGTTCTGCGCCGAGGTCACGTCAATCGCCTGGTCGCCGCGGTGGAATACGTGGCGAACGGTGCCCTGGAACTTTTGCAGGTCGTGGATGTAAATCCAGAACGAGAAACTGATGCGCTTGCCGTTCGTCGCCTTAGGAACCATAGAGCCGTCAAAGCGGCGGTAGTCCGAGCCGGTCACGCCGTTCTTGGTGCCGTCAATGATCGTCTGGCGCTTGTTCAGAACCAGAGTGTTAATCATCCAGTACAGACCGTAGGCGATCGCGAAACCGAGCAGCGCAACCACAATAAGGCCCACCAGAATGCCGGCGGGGCGCGCACCAATGCTCTTCATTTTCTCCTTAATCGCCGTGGTCGTCTCGGATGCCTTAGAAGTGAAGTCGGATGCCAGGGCCGACGCAGAAGCCGCCGCAGGCGCGGCCGCGGCAGGTGCCGGCGCCACCTCAGGCACCTCCACCGCAGCCGGTGCCGGGGCGTCGCCAAGAATGGCCGCGTCGGGCCCTGGACCGGGAATCTCTTTTGCGCCTTGGTCGGCCATATCTACCTATCTAACCGTGATAGAAAATTTGGGCATCCGCCCAGGGGAATCCCGCGTCTGTTGCACAATATGTGGCACGTTCCTGTTTCTTTTGAATAGAAATTTGACTAAATACTTTCGTAAAATCTTGAAGATCTGCATCCGTGATCGTCGTGTTCTTTTTCCGTTGAAGTTCAGACAAACCTCCAACAACGCGCCGCGCCAGGTAATCCGAGGGATCCGGGCCTCCCGCCTCAGCCGTTTCGGACGGCGAATCCTCCATTACGCCAGCAATCATCCATTGATCCCAGTCGCACAACGCTTGTAAAAGCTCGCGATAGACGCGCATCTTATCCCGAACGAGGCCTTTACGGTTGCTTATCTCCTTTATCAGGTTCTCGTGAAACCTCATAGGCGCCAACCACGGATCTTCGGAGAAAACCCGCGCAACCGTCGCGACCGCCTCGGGCGTTGCGCGAAAGATGGAGTGAAACTCGGGGGCCACTGCATTCTCCGAGCCCGCACCCGCGCCCGCACCCGCACCCGCGCCCGCACCCGCGCTTGCGCTTGCGCCTCCGCACATCGCCGCGTCCCATAATCGGCACGCTGCGTGAAAACTGCCGCCCGCCTCTTCGGCCATTGCCATCAGCCGATCGGCGGGAATACGGGCAGCAGCGTCCGAAATCGCGGCATTCCGTGACCGCAAGAACAGGAACAGATCGGCGTCGCTCGGAGGAAAGCAATAGATTATTTGGCAGCACGCGCTTTTAAAGGCACCTAGCTTCTTTTCCTGAGCCGGCGCACCGATTGCTATGAGGGCCACGTGCGGCAGCGTCTTTCCGTGAAGTATGTCCGTCAACGTAGATAGCATCATCCGATCCATTTGAATCAAGGTATCCAACTCATCTATGAGAATCACGACCGGTCGTGTCGTGCCTGCAAAGGTTTGTACGAGGCGTGTGCGCGTCATTTTACCGAGACGGTCCGCTAATGCCCGCGCACTTTCACAATTTTGGCTATGAAGAATTTGAAGATCATAATCGTGTGCTTCGCAAAGCGTCCGCACCAGATGGGTTTTACCCGTACCCGAATTCCCAAGAATAAAAAGAACCGAATGAAACCCCAGCATCCCGCCGGCGCCCGCCGCGGCATTTGGCGCCGTCTGCCGGACCAGCCAATTTTCCACCGTTTTCAAAACCGGTGACGCCATTCGCGATTCGTATTCCGCTATTAGAGTTCAATCATTAGGACTCTTTAAGCCTACGCCCGCACGCGGTTCATCCCGGAGACCGAAAAGTCCAGAACGGTGGCAATGTAGTAAAACAGGATACCTACGAAAGGGAATAGGAACGCGATGGCAAACGGCGACGTGTCGTCGGTAATCTTAGGTCCCCAGCGCTTCGGTGCGCCATTCTGCTCAAATAGCATCGCCGGCTTCGTAGCAAGAATGGTGAGAACAAAGACGACGTAAAAGACGAGCGCGAGTTGCCAGCGGTTTAAAATGAACGAAATCATTGCGTTATTCGCTTACGTGTCGCCGTCTCCTTGTAATTGAAAGATATATTTGAATAGTAAGGAGATAGCGTAAGTCGGAATGATTGGGTCCTGCCGCGCAAATGCGTTCGGGGCTCTATTTATTGGACTCGCCGTCATTGTAGCGATTCTTGGTAGCATTATTTGGGGGCCCGCGCTGGATGCGCCGATGCCGTCGGCGTCGGCATCGGCGACCGAAAAGTTTGCGGCCGCCGCGAATGGCCGCGCTGCACCCGTCGTGATGTATTCTGAGAATCCGCTGAATCATCTTCAATGGGCGGCCCTCCGGAGTTTCGGGACTTGGGACGTGCGCAACGGAGACGCGCGTGCGCTCACCGAAACCGTGCTCTCCGGACAGGACATTCCGGCCGCCCTGCGTCCGTCGGGGGCCGAGAGCGTTCTCGCCGTCTTAGATCCTCGGGACCTTGAACAGCTCACTGCCGAATCGGGGAACACGATTACCCGCGTCGCTACGGCCCCCGCCGGGTATTTTGTGATATTATCCGGACTTCAAGCCGCCCAAAGCCGCGATCCGGATGTTGGATGTACCTTTGAGTGGCGCGGGAAGACGATCGGCTACCTTCAACGCACCGATCTTCTATTTATCCAGTCCCTGCTGCGTGGTTACCGCATCCCAGAAGACGCCGTCAAACTCGTCCAGATCCCGATGGGCCGCTGGGACGCCCTCGGCGAACTCCTGGAAAACAAGGAAGTCTATCGCATTGTTACCTACGTCGTCCCCGGCAGCCCTTTCATTGGAATGCTCAAACGCCAGCGTGTGTACCCCCAAGGCTTTACGGACATCAATGCGGCGTGGGTTCAGGCGTTTTACCCCTACGCCAGTTTGGAAGAAGCCCCCCTCGCAACGATGTTCAATGACAGCGGAATCAGCACACAGGCGTTCGTGTTTCCAAAGGATGCCTATGGGCCACTTTTCAAGATGGCGCAACCGGTGGTGCTCCTGGAAGGCCAGACGCCCGCGCAGGGAGCGACCGTTGCGAGCTCCGCCGCCGCCGAAGGCTTCACCGTATCGCGCCTAGAAAACCCAGTGGATGCCTATGATCCAAGCTACCGCTGCTTCGGGAATCGCTCGGCCGGATCCAAAGCGGAGTGTGAGTCTCCTTACGACGTCATCGGCAATCTCAAAGACAGTAAGGAAGTCTGGGATCGCCCGTGTTTCCGCAACAGCGACTGTCCCTTCTGGAACGAGTCTACGGCCGAAATTAGTCGCGGCGGCTGCAAAACCGGCGGCGTCTGCGAAATGCCCGCCGGTGTTCGCGCAACGGGTTTTCGGCGGAACGAGGGCACGCCCTTTTGTTACGGCTGCACCGACGCGACCAAAACGGACTGCTGCGCGTCTCAGGATCAACCCGACTACGTCTTTCAGGGAGACACGGAGGCGCGGAAAGCGCTAGAAAAAGAGGTGCTTCTTTACGCACCCGGTACAGCGCTTGGCTAGGCTAATCTAGACTAGCGAGATATCTATCCTTTTTATGAGTAAGGGAATCCGTGCGATGCGAACGCTGCTTATCGCGCTTTTGGCGCTGTTTCTTATTGCTCTTGCTGCCCGGAAGCAACGCGAGGCGTTTGCGAACGCCACGGACGCCGCGCCCTGGGACCGTCGGCCCATCGCCGGAAGCGTACCAATTGACCCAACGGTCAAATACCCGCGTGCCTATTACGCCGAACTGAACAACGACGCCTTTCAAAAAGGACTTCAAACTCTTTTCCAGCAATCGTGCGATGTTGAGAAAGAGGCCCTCGTCGGAATAAAGGATTGGCCAGTAGGCCCGACGCCGCCCGAGGGTGTGATCGGGACGTATGTCAGCGAAGCCTACGACGCAGCGGTGCGTTTTATCAACGATCGCGTGACCACCGGCGAAGCCAGTCGCGCCGCGCTTCAACTACCGGATGTCTCGGACACCACGAAGATCCAAATGGTACACGACCGTCTTACTGAGTACGCCGTCGCGCCCGCTGCGGACGCGGGCGCCCCCGGACCGTCGTCCCTGCGGCTTACGATTGATGTCGTGTTTTACCGGTTTGCAAAGTACCACGGCAAGCACGTGCAATTCGTCGTCCGCGCCACGCCAAGCCTTTCAGATGGCAGTATGCCCACTGCATTTGGACCCGCAAACGCCGCCGTGCCTGTTTGGAAAATCACCGTCGTCGCCGTGCGCGTTGTCGGCATCGTTTACGCAGACCAAATCGGCCTCTATCCCGTCCTCGCCAGCGACACCAAAGAGCCCACTGAACTAGAAATCCCCCAAGGCGTCCTCGGACCAAATGCCCCCTACCCATCCGTGCTCTTGGACGAAAATACAAATCTAAAATTAAAGACGCCTCAAATAAATACCCTTAAAATTTTGACGGCTCAACAGAAGAATATGCAGTCCAATTTGGAAGCCGAAGGCGCCATCCAAGGCTGGGGAACGGGTGAGACGATTGGCGGCGGCTAACGTAATATAACTACCTATACAAAAATTATGCTGGACGCCGATAGGCTACCGGCTAGATCGCGTCCTCATTCATATCATCGGGGTTTTGGCCCATACCTGCTTGGAAGTCTAGTGCTTCCGCCCAGGCGTCGTGCTCCGCGACGGGAGCGGCAGCAAGGGCGGTCGCGGGTCCTTCTTCGCCCGGAGCGGCGGGGGCTTCGGTGCCTCGCAGGGCTCCACCAAGGGCGCCGACGCTGCCGAATCCGAGGCGGCGCGATTGAAGCACCAGCTCGCGCTCTTCTACCGTAAGCACGTCCAGTTCCGATAAGATCTGTGTTTTTTGTTCCTCACGTTTTTGCGTGATAAACGCCTGTTGATCCTCCACGGTTGGCATTTCGCGAGCGGCAAGTGCGGCAGCAATGACCGTAAGCGTCTCCTTGACCATTGCAGGCAGGAAGGCGGCTTGAACCGCCTGAGGCAGCGAGAGCGTCCGCGCCGCCGCGCCACCCGCACTGGGGTCGGCGGGGCTGCATATCGCGCGCGCGAGCACGTACTGTGCGATTCGCCGCAGATCCGGCAGATCCCGCTCGTCTACGATGCTGTCTAGGTGCGACCACTCCGTCTTAAACGTCCGAATCGCCGCCATTGCCTCCGTGAGCGCGACGGCCTCGGGGCTCTCAGGCGCGTAGGATGTCCGGCGGTGCGCCAGAGTCGTCGCGACCAGCGTGAGTAGGCCAGTAAGCTCATCGGTCCCGACTTGCGCAACGAGCTTCTCTGGGAATCCCGGCATCCGCTTTTGAGACGTCCGAATCGCCAGCGTCAGCGCACGCTCCGTCATAGGCGCGAGTATCCGACTGTCGTTGCGAATGCCCGCGAGGAGTCCCTGCGGCAGCAAGGTCAGCGGTGGGCGCGTTGCTAGGCTGTTTAACCAAGCGATCACCACGGGCTCGGGCGCCGCGACCTCCGGAGCCGCGACTTCCGGAGCCGCGACCTCCGGCGCAGGCACCACAACAGGCGCCGTGGGCGGCGCCTCCGCCGGCGCAACGGCACCGCGAGGGAGCGCCAGCGCCGGGCGATCCACGCGCGTCATTCGCTTCTTCGCGAACGTGTCTTTCAGCTGAGCGAGCCTTTTATTCTGCGTCCGCCAGTCCATATCGGCCTTGTAGTCCGCGTTCAGTTTTTGAAGACAGCATCCCGCAGCGGCGGCGCCCGGACCCACCGCCCGCGGACCTTTTCCACTGAGCAGCCCAGGCAGATAAAGCAGGACTTTAACGTATTCGCGCAGCACACGGTGACGCTGTTTCAGCTGAATGGCCTCTGCAAGCGAAACCTCGGCGGCTTTTACCCGTTCGGTGACCTGCTCCGTCTCCGCCCGATAGGTTGCCCAGTGCGTCGCAAGGGCCGCACATTCGTCCGGGAAAGCGTTCCGGGACTCCCTTAGGACCGCCGAATACAGCGAGGCAATATCGGCAAACCGTAGGGCATTTTCCACGCCTGCCACCGTTCCGCTGAGCGGCGTGTCAAGGATTATGTAAGCCATATACGTCAGGGCACCCGGTTCTCCCATTGCCGCTGCACCTGCGGTCGTACCACTTAGGGGCGGGCCAAACGGCGACCACTTATCAAGGTACCGGACATTGCCAGCCAGAGGATCAAACACCAGTGCTCGCGCGACCGCCGCCTGTTGCACAGTGATTAACCAATAAGACACCCCAATAACAAAGGCATCACGTACAGCAGCCGTGAGCTCTTGACTGATTTCCCGAGCGCGTGCACGCAGCCGAGTATGTTCCTCGGCAGGCCAATGAACGGCAATGTACTCTTGAACCGAAGTGATGTCCAGGAAGTCCAGAGGCGCTGCGGCCGCCGCCGGAGCCGCAGCGGCCGTCGTTGTCTCCGACCACACCTCGGTCGTTGCGCGGCGTAGCACGCGTGCCCGCCAGAGTTCTACGAGAGCAACGTAGTTCACTGGAAGGCCGGTGGCGCGGCTGAGGCGCTGGAACACTGGCAGCAGAATACGGGCCACTTCGTCGCTTCCCGGTGGCATTCCAACGATGCCTAGGCCGGCGGGTGTGGATGTTTCCGTCGTTTCCTGAGTTTCCGCCATTTCCCATAGGGCATCGTCGGCTTCGTCGGCGAATGCGGTGGTTCCCAGTGTTTCGGCGGCCTCCGATGCGGCGACAACGGCCGCGGCGTCCGGAACCATACCACCCAGCTCCGGATCGTCTGTGGGGTTTCCATCGTAATTGCTCGTGTCTCGGCCCGCTTGAATCTCCTCCATATCTGCGGCAACCGGAAAACGTAAGGAAGAGTACGCGATACTCGGCGCGACAAGACGATCCCACGCCACCCGAAGGGTCGCAGCGACCTTTTGGGCCGCTTGAAGGCTTTCTGGGTTTGCTTTGCTGTACGTCTCAATCTGAGAGCGAATAAAGTCATAGATCCTACGGAGCCGCATAATCCGCAGATATTCAACGACGTCGCGCAGTTCAATCTCGCGGCGCGAAAGTGCTTCCGCGAGTCCAGTGAGCGTCTCTGGAATATCTGAGAGGGCCGGCATTGGTGGCGGATTTTGGAGATAAGTCTCATAGAGCCCAAGGCGGTCTTGAAACGTTGCGGGCCGTTTGAGATACTCTTGGAGCCCAAGAATCAGCGCGCGACCCGTTTCCGTCGCCGTCAGCACCTTTTTACCCTTCGGTGCCGCAGAACGACGGCTGCCCGCGTCCGCGTCCTCGGCCGCTGGCCTGCGGTCCGCTGCGCGAAACGCCTTCTTCACACGATCCAAAAGCGCTTCGGTATCCTTTTCAGACAAAGTATCCAGATTCAACCCATAGAGATCCATCGCGGCTTTCAGCGTATGCGCATCTGCGGTACCGCTCTCTTCCACGGTTTTCGCAAGGTCATCCAGAGCAAGCGCAAAGGCCGCCTCGGGTGTTTCAGGCAGAGGCACGATGCCGGCGTGGCCTTTTCGCATCGCACCCGCCTTCTCGCTGAGCGTGTGGTGCTGCGAGTACACCGGGCGCTGGAATTGCAGACTCTCCAAAATCAGAGGGTAGTCGCTGTCCAGAGGAAAGAGACGCGTTGCTTGCGACACATCGGCCTGGCTCGCGATTCCAGCGGTCACGCCCTCCGGACGCGTCGGCTTGTAAAGTACATCGGCCTCTGGATCTAGTTCTAGCGTCTCGGTATCGGTTTCCAGAGGGAAAAAGACGCCGTCCAGTGCGCGCTGGCGTTGTGCAAACGTAGGCGCCGAACGCGCAACGGCAATTGAGTTAATGACTTCACCGGGCTCTTCTTCGTTGAGATCCTTGCGTGGATTCCGTAGAACCGGAATCGTCCCCCGAATTTCCGCGGTACTCGGGGGAGGATTCAGAAGTGCGGCGTGAAGTGCCGCAAACGCGCGCGCACGTACAGTGGCGGCGTCACCATCCCGGGGTAGAAAGAGGGCCTCTAAGTAAGTGGTAACTTCTTGTGTGCTAAAAATACTAAAATTACCTTCCAAAAGAAAAAGCGGCACCAGCTCCCGTATTTCAAGCTCCGGAAGCACCTCGTCGGTAAAAACGAGACCGCCTGGCCAGGCGGGCGCTCCGGGCTCTGCTACTGGTTCTGGCGCCGACATACTCGTGCCAAACCTCTGTAATTAGGGCTGACTTTTGTTTACGGTGCGAAGCGCAGCCACTCGTTCTGAATTTGCTGTAACTGAATTTGCAGCGCACGGCACGCGTCAGACACGACCTCAATGTAGGACGAAAGCACCGGCTCGGCGCCCGTTCCCTCGCCGGCCACGTTCACATCGGCACCGAGCACCAGACGAAGGACCATTGAGGGATCCAGCGGGTGCGGGCAGAAATAGCCAGCGTAGGTCACGATATCGCCATTGGGCGCATTGGCTTTCTCGCGAACGTACCGCTGGTGCAGATAGGATTGCAGAAGGTTGCCGAGGGTATCGTCTTCATCCTGGAAGGTAAACTCCACACCGGCAGTGGCCGCGGGTGCCACGGTAACCTTTGAACCCATATCCGCCGCGGCTACACCTGCGGCGGCGGCTACACCGGCGGCCGCGGATGCCGTTTCGGCGGACGCCGCGCTGCCGCTGAGGTAAAGCGCCGCTGGGATGCCCGACACCTTTTGGATCATAATATCCAACGCCTTGCTGACCAGGTATTTCGGGCCTAGCGCCACCTCGGGTTCCAGCTCAAAGAGCACACCCGCCGCCTCGCCGTACGCGTTACGTGTAAAGGCACGCTCTTTTTCCAGAGGATCCGTGATGTTCGCGGCCTTTGCCGGATCCACGAGGTACTGAAATGTGCACATTGACACCGGGCAAAAGCTGGCGTGGAACCGCGCCGTCTGTTTGACGGGCGTTGCGCGGAGCACGAGTTCCTCACCGGGCCGAAGACGCGTGATCAGAACAGGTTCCTGACTCACGGCGTTCGCGGGGAACAGGCGGCGCACCTCCGTCTCCGTGAAGGCGCGATCATTCTTCTTAACTTTGAAGAACTGACTCGTCACGTTTATCTTGCTGTCGGTGGTGTTCTTTGCGCTCAGATCAAATGACCAGCTGTCGGCAGTGAAGGCGTCCGTCTCCTCCTCGCTGAAAAACACTGGCACACAGCCAATCCGGTGACTCATAATCTCGTTATGAAGCGGACCGGTATTTTCCGAGATTTCCACGCTTGGCTCTTCCTCACCACTGAATCCAAGCGTCGGAATGTCGGTGAGAATCACACGGCGCAGGCCATTCACGATGGAAATGTCCAGACCGTGAATCTCAAACCCGTGACGCCCCGTCGGCGACGCCGGATCGTAGGCATAATTTTTAAACATCGCTGTACCGCTGGCCATTATCGCTCTCGTTGGCGCTGGCCGCTCTCGTTGGCGCTGGCCGCTCTCGTTGTTCGCTACTCACGTTACAGACATTTCATTTTTCCGCCTTATATCTGCGACGCGCGCGTTTAAAGAAGTCTTTTCAAAATACTGTTAGCCAACAGAGAGGTCGGGTAGCGTGCCGGACAATGCTACTGTTTTATAGCGAACACTGCCCCCATTGTCGGATGCTGCTGGAAACCATCCAGCGGCACGACTCTAACGGGATAGTGAAAAGGGTATCGGTAGAGGCGATGCGTGCGGCTGGGAAAATGGTGCCGCCAGCGGTACACTCGGTGCCGGCAATGCTGATACTCCCTCAGAAAACGTGGATGTTCGGGAAAGCCGTTTTTGACCATCTACTTTTGCCGGGTCGCGGGAAACTGCTCGTTGGCGCTGCGAACGGCCGCGGGGATGCCACCGAAATGGCGCCCCCCGGCACCCGTGGCGGCCCCGGTGGCCCCGGTGGCCCCGGTGAGCCTCTTGCCTTCGGCTTTGGTTCCGGCCTATCAGACGCATTTGCCTCCATTGCGGACGATAATGTGGTAGGAAACACCGGCCTAGAAGACCGCTCTTATCTATGGAGTTCGGTGACGGACGCTCCGGCGGCGCATCCGGCGGCCGTGGCGGCGACCGCGTCTGCCGGAGGCGCCCTACCACCCGCCATCGCCCCCTCTGAAACTCGTGCGCGCAAAGGGTTGCCTTCCCTGGATGACATTCGCCGGCTGCGCGATGAGGCGGTTTAATGCCGCGCGCGTTAGAAACCGGATATAAAGAGATTTCCATATAAATAGACTATCTAAGCAGAGCGCTCCGGGATGGACTTCCTCGGTAAGTTTAATCAAACTTTTAAAGAGTTTATCAATGATCTGACCCAATGTTTCCCAGAGGATCCCGACTTTAAGATGTATAAGATGGCCATTGCCGCGGCGATGATGATGAACGATCGTCTTGTGATTGGCGTCTTTAACGAGAAGGTGATTGTCCCTTACTCCGACAAGATCCTCTCAAAGGACGATGCCTTCTTTATGGAAAACTCTTACAGCGATCTCCAAGGAGAGTACAACGATGCCTCGGCGATCATTCAGAAGCTGAAAACCTACTGGGTATCTATGGGACCCGATGATAAAGCGACGATCTGGCGGTACTTCACGGTGCTTGTAAAGCTTGGTCAAAAGTATTACATTTAAAGCTAACTCCGCCTATTCTTTTTATACACAACCGGCAGTATATGGCCACTGTTTTCAACCAATACTATTTTGACGTGCTTAAAAAGCTGCGGTCGCTCGCGCGCGATCGTAAGTACGACGAGAAGCAGGCGCGCGGTCTGCTGAAAGCGATTAAGCGCCATTATCTGTCGTGGGACAAGGATTCCGCCGAGTACCGCAACTGGTTCAACGAGGCGGAGATCGCCGAGCCTTGGAATGTTTACGCCGGCCTTGACAATGACCTCGTCGCTCTGGAAGCGTGGACCGACGAGACCCCCGCGGTGCTCTACAAGGACATCCCCGTCGGAATGGTCCGTACGGTCTTCGCGGACACGCCGGCCTTTCACTATTTCTCTACGATCCTGTGTATCCTGAGGCGCGCGGAGCTTCCTACCGAGGAAATTCAAAAAGTCATAGCAACTCTGAAAGCGATTGCAAAAGAGCCCACGGCGGCTCTCGCAAAGCGCGTGACCGAGATTGCCGATGCGGATGTTCGCCGTCTGATGGAGCGTGCCATCGCTCTGCACACGGCACAGCGCTCCGCGGGCGCGGCGCGTGCGGCCGGTGCTGGTGCCGGCGGCGCCTCCGGCCCTGACCTGAGCGGCCTGGAAGACACGTCGCTGGGCAAACTCGCCAAAGAGATTATGGCCGAGGTGGACGTGGATCAGCTCCAAAAGAGCGTTGGCGAGGACGGCGACATTCTGAAAGCTCTGGCCAACCCCGATTCCGGCCTACTGAAACTGGTCGGCACTGTGAGCCAGAAGATGGTAAGCAAAATGGCGTCCGGTGAGCTGAACCAAGAGAACCTGCTGAGCGATGCGCTTCAATTCGCCACGAAAATGGGCGGCAGCATCCCAGGTATGGGAAACCTCGCGGGAATGGGTGATATGCTATCATCCATTATGGGCGGCGGCGGTGGCGGTGGCCGTGGCGGTGGTGGCGGTGGTGGCGGTGGTGGCGGCCTAGATATGTCAATGCTAACATCGCTTATGGGAATGATGGGCGGTGGTGGTGGCGGCGGTGCGCCCGGCGCTGCGGGAGCCGCCGCTGCCGGACGTGCACCGGGTGCGCGTACGGGTCGCCCAAATATGGGCGCGGCGAACCAACATCTGCGCCGCAAAACGCAGGCGCGCGGAATGCGTGACCGCCTAGAACGCCGCAAAGAAAATGTTCAGGGATCAGTAGAGGGCACTGACGCCGACGCGTAATCAGTGCGACGATGGAAGAAAAGATTTGGTACACTGACTTAGCCGGATTCTTCTCACTGGATCGCTATTATATAATTCTTCCTATTCAAAATATGACCCTAGAAGAAAAACTAAATGCGATTGTACGTTTTTTCGCGTATCTCGGTATTCTGATGGCACTGCTGAAAGGCAACGCGAAATACCTGTTTTTCGGAATTGTCGCAGCAGGCATTAGCATTGTGATTTACCAGAATGAGCAGCAGAGTCGCGTGGCCGCCGAAAAGTTCCTAGAAGCGACCAACCGGACCATCGTGGACAATAAGGTGTGTGTTCGCTCTACGGTGGACAACCCGTTTATGAACCCGTCCCTTCTGGACATCACCGAGAATCCGGATCGCCCAGCCGCGTGCTCTCTGGAAAACCCGGTCGTTCAGGAAACCGTGGAGACGAACTTTAATGAGCGTCTGTTCAGCGATGTTAGCGACCTTTACGGGAATATGTCGTCTCAGCGTCAGTTCTACGCGATGCCGTCTACGACCATCCCGAATGATCAGACCGGCTTTGCGGAATGGTGCTTCGGCCGCGGCCGGACGTGCAAAGAAGGCAACGGTGATCAATGCTTTGATAATACCTACCGCCATATCGCGAATAAGTAGACCGCGAATTGCGGGCCGCCCGCGCTGGCTATTATTTTTATTGTCGTATTCAGATTATAGAGAGTCAGACCCAATACCGTAAAACCACCTAGGCAATGTCTAAGACATCGGTCTTTATGGACTCGCGTCGTCTTTGCTCGGACGATTGCGCGAAGGAGGCTCGCGACAAGCAAAATGAGGAGATTTCGGGGTACAACCTGTACACCTACCACCCGGTGGCGTGCGAGAACCCGAAGGCGCAGTTCCCGGAGTTCTCTTACGACCACGTGAACCTACGCGGCCGCGTGGGCTACGGCCTTGCCGACGACTGCATTGTGGACCGCTACTCGTCGCTGCGCACGGACCCGTCGGTCCTGACGCGCGACCGGTGCCGCGTCCAGCTGTTCTCGCGCATCTTCACTGGCTGCCCGAACCTGAAACCGGGTGTGGCGGATGCCGGCGAGGAGCTGAAAATCACTCAGGGCCAGTCGTCCACCAACCTGGAAGGCGTGACCTACTCGTGCAAGCGCGCGGTGATGGAGAAGCAAACGGCCAACTTCACTCCTCTGATCCCCTGCGTTGCCGAGATCCAGAAGGAGGAGCACATCGTGGAGCCCTGGATTCGCGGCGGCGACTCCACCCGCGACTTCGTGCGCCGCCAGGAGTTCCTGGACAAGTGCGGTGCGCAATTCCAGCGTAACTCGGTGCGCCATTAAAGCGCTCGCCCTAGCGAAAAAATGAAGACGACGAGCACCAAGCGTCGCGAGCCAAGTTGTGTTGAAATGCCGGATCCCGAAGGCCCGCATCTTTCCGAATGGTATTTCTTTTTAATCATTCCACTTATCCTGGCAAGTGGATGTTGTGTGTTCGGAATATGTGGAATTCTAGCACGCGATCACAATATCAATCGTAGAATTCGCGATAATCCAGGCCAAGATCCCGGCCCGCCCCACCCAAACCACGACCAAAGAGACGCATCAAAACGCGTCTATGTCATCGTCGTGTCTCCTGGGGATGAGATAGGCGTTGGTATCGGTACTGCAACAGACGACTCTGAGCTAGCTTAATATCTATGAATACGGTAGTGGAATCCGTGCAACCAACCGGTGCAATGAGTTTCAATAAGCTTTCGTATGATACGTGTACATACGCGAAAGATCTAAAAGAAAATGTGAGTATTTTGAGCTATGTCCTGAACCCAAACCGTTTTGAGCATCAGGACAAGTGCCGTCACGAGCTCGGCCTCGTGGGCGGCACGGCGGTATCGCACGTTCGCAGCAATCTCGTGGACCTGGAAAGCGAGCTGCGCGGCCAGACGCGTTATCTCACGAAGTGCGCCGCGCACGCGGCGAAACCACTGGTGGACGGCGAGCCGATCGTGAACGATAAGACGGATCCTATCAATACCCGCCTGACGCATCTGCCGGCGTGCCAAATGATTTCTTACAAATCCGTGCCGCTGCCTCCGCCGATGGAGACATACACGTGCGCCCCGACACTGCGCCGTTAGAAGAAGGCGCCCTCGGCGCGACCACGAGGCGTCCGTGTCAATACAGCGCCTGCACCCGTGCCAGTGACCGTGCTGCGGCGTAGTTTATTTTTATTCACTAGCATTCCAGGGAAAGGAATGATGCGAACATCGGCGCGGCTACTGGCGACACTCCGCTCACTCCGCGGCGCGGCCGGGTGCGCTCGCGCCTGCACCTGCGTCTGCGGTTCCTCGGACTCCTCGGACTCCTCGGACTCTGCCCGCGCAGCCTTTTGAAGCGAAAACGTCTCATTATCACGAGCATTACGCAGGGAATCAATCGTCAGGCTTTTGTGAATCGGGCTGTGGGGCTCATCCAGAAAAGCGAGATCTTTCTCGGTTGCCGCAATAGGCGATGTCGGCTCAGACTCAGAGTCCGACTCCGCCACTGCTACCGCTGGCTCTGACTCAGGCTCCGTCTCAGTATCAGAATCAGACTCGGACTCTGATTCGGGCGCGGGCGCAGGCACGGACTCCTGCATCAGAATGGGTTCAAAATGGGTAATGACAGGCGCCTCGCCCTCGCCCTCGCTCGCATCCTCGTCCTCGTCCTCGTCCTCTTCGTCGTTGTCCACGATTTTCTTTCCGACTTCAATGAAGTCTTCTTCGGCACCGTTGTCGTCGTCGGTATCCGAGTTGCTTTCACTGTCGGTATCGGCGTCCTCGTCGGCATCGTCAGCCTCGGTCTCCTCATCGTCCTCGGCCTCCTCGTCGTCGTCCTCGTCGTCGTCGGCCTCGTCGTACTCGGTGTCCTCGGCGGCGGCGTCGTGAGTGATCTGAGGCTCCGGAACGCCGTCATTTGCAGCAGAACCCGGAAGATACTCCATCATTTGTTTCATCGGCAGGAACGCGCGCAGTGTGTGGCGAATCGCGGCTTTAATTTGCGCCTCGGCTTGAAGCAGGTTTTGTTGACGTTCTAGGCTGCGGACGTCGTGATAGAAGAGGTACGGTTGCTTCCAGAAGCGGCGGGCAGCCGTGATCGCTACGGAATGCACAAAATTCTCGGGCGTCGGCACGCGAACCTTAATGCGTTGGCTCAGTTCCGCAGGCGTGCTGTGGGCGACGGCCTGAATTTTGACGTAAGTCACTAGAATGCCTTTGACCAGATCACCAAGGTAGCTGCACCCGGAACGCTTCTCAATACGCTGAAATACCTTACGAATCTGCGCAGCGTTCCACTCAGGGATTTTGGCAAGCCAGTTTTGGAATTGAGCGAGAAGATTTCCACGGCGCACCTGACTTTCGCGCAGCTCTTCGTACCCCTCCGAAAATACTTGAAGTAGTTGTTCGGTAAGTACATCCGTGAGATGATCCGTGTACTCCCGTTTATTGTCCAAAAGACCTTGAAGAACTGCCGGGTTTGCCATAAGTGTTCCAATCTGATGTATGGGAATACTTTGAAAAAGAAAGACTAGACGCACACACTCGCACGCACGTGCTCGCGCTCGGACGCGCGCACGCAGGCCCGCTTCTGTTCGCGGATGAGCAGCCAGAACTTGAAATCGCGCTCGGCGTCTGCGAGTTCATCGCGGGTCGGGGCAGGATCCTCCGTTTCGCGATGAACCACTGGATCGGCAAAGGCCAGGTGCGTGTAAAACTTGTTAATGTGATTCTGCGTCCACATCGCGGGGAAGGCGGCCTCGGTGACCCGGCGAGGCTGACCGACGGTCCGCAGGGCGTCCGCGCACACGGCCGGGTAGTAAATCGGATACTGTTGCAGCATCCACTCACGTTTCTCAGACCGAATGAACTCCTGGTGCGCCCACCGCATCGGCGACACCGGATCAAACGGCTCCGCCTCAACGCTGAGCTCCGAACCGATAGACAGGTTGGACAGACTACGGTAAGCCATTGTGATACGCTGTACACTGTACTGTGATACTGTCCAAGCGGACGGGAGGATAAAATCAATTTTTGGGCGGCGGCACGCGCGGCCGCCTACGCGCCGATCGGGTTGATCCGAATGCTGTAAGGGTTCGTTTTGAGGCTGCTCAGAAGGCCCGCGTCCAGGCGACCTTCCTGCGCGTTGGGACGGCTGGGGTCACCGCGGGTCAGGTCGCAGGGCAGGATGGGAACAACGCCGGAAGGCACCTGGGCCTCGGCGTTGCCGGCGGCGCGAGCCGCGTACACGTCGCTGATGAGCTTTTTGCTCTCCATATCCACGCCATCTGCGGACATACCGATGTACGCACCGCCGGCGGAAGGCACGTGGCCGCTGGCGATGTTTAGGGCCTCGCGCGTACCGTCAATCTCGGCGTTGCGCTGCGCAGCGTCCGACACCGGACGGAAGTCGGACACGCCGCCCGCCGCGTCACCGACGTGCGGGTTGTCGCTCATAAACTGTTTGCTCGTCGCGTAGACCTGCACCGGAATGTGCGTGTAGGCACCCTCCGTGCCCGCCACGCCCGCGCCGACGTAGCCTTGCGGGTTCTTTGAGCCAACCGTCGTTTCGCGCACCGTCGTCCGAGCCACCGCGTCCGGGTTGTACACGACCACGCGGTAAGTGTGGCTGCTCATATTGCGCGTCGTGTCCTCCACCGGCAGCGTCTCACGACCCGTCGTCCGCGTGGCGTCTTCGTAGTTCACCGGCACCGCATCGCGGCCTCGCGGGTTCGCAATCGTCGTGTCGTGAATGAGGGTCTCCTTGATCGTCGTCCGCATCATTCCGCTGACGGGGTCATAGACCGTCGCCTTCGCCGGAATCTGAGCGCTCATATTACCGAACGTGCGCGGGGCGTCAATCGTGTACTCTTTCACTCCGTGCTTCATCACATCCAGCAGCGGGGCCACGATGGCTTTCACCGCCGACGTCAAGTTGCTTACGACCGTGCGAGTTTGCGTGGTCTGGCGCTCGTTATCGTACACCATCACCGAGGCCTTGCCGTAATCGTCGGCAGTGCCCTTACCGGGCTGATCGGCGCCGCGCGCCGCGCCCTTGTACTCCACGTGGGATTCCACGCGCGCCGTCGGTTTCAGGTCGTACACGGGGCGTTGGCGCTCCTTGTCGTTCGCGCCACGCGTGCGCAGCCACTGATCCTGCGTCTGGCTGTAAAACGTGTCCGGGCGGTTCTTGCTGACGGCGCCCAGCTCACCGCGCTGAATCGTGCCCTGTGCCGGGCCCTGGACGCGCGCCTCCATCACGACCTTTTGCTTGTTCCCGGGGCGCAGCTCATCAATCGTCTTAGGCCGAATGTAATCCAGCGTGGACGCCTGCTGGAAACCGCCCATACCCTCCGAGGTGAACCCGAGGCCGACACCGGGCGCCACACGCACCTGCTCAATGGGGAAGTCGTTGTGGCGACGAATTGGCTTTTCTACGCGATTCTGGTAAACATCGTTGAAGTTGGCCATCCCACAGACGTTGCCATTGCCCGCCGTGGGCTTGAAGAAGCATTCTGACTCCTTTTTGGAAAGCAGCAGATCACCGCGACCCGTGTAGTTTTCAAGAAGCGTGCTGTTCATACCGGGGTCCATATTCTGACGGACGCTGCCGCGGAAGTAAGGCTGCGTGTTGGGCGGCAGGAACTGCTCGGGGGCAATCGCTTCGCCAGTGAGCATTGAGGTGACCGGGGCGGTTGGGCGGCGATTGCCGGAGCTCCCGTTGGCCGTGTTGCGCACGCTCTCGCGGTACCCTGTCAGTCCGCCCATCGTGTCCAGTTCGCCATAGGCCGCCATAGCCGCGCTGCGGGGCATTCCCGCGCCCATTGGCACGCTCGGGCCGGTGACGCCGGGGCCCATTCCGTTGGGACCCATCGTTGGACCTGAACGGGGAGCCATCGCCGACCCCATCCCAGATGGGCCAACCTCCTCCGCGCTGGAAAACATACTGGCGTAGGCCGGGCGCGGAACGACGCCGGTCTGGAAGGGCGCTTGCGCGGCGCGGTTGACGCGTTGACCGCGGGTTTCCTCGTCGCGGCGCACGGATGTCCAGTGATCCGAGGCGTACATATTTGTCATACTAGGGGTCTCGTTCGGGCGGCCGATCGGCGACACACCATTTGCAGGCCCTGCGTTCGGTCCACGCTGGGCGTTTAGGACCTCACGCTGTTGATTCAGCAGATAGCCCATCCCGCTTAGGGCGGCTCCTGCATAAAGCTCCATCACGGCAAGCCGTCAGAGTCCTCTATGCTATGAGTACAAAAAATAGGTTTCTATTACGCGGCGTGGAGCGGCTTACTCTTTGCAAGCCTTGACCTTGTACAGATGCTCAATCGTGATCTTGACGTCGCCGCGCTCAACGATCTTGGGCTCATCCAGCTTCTCTTTCAGGCCAATGTAGGTGTAAAGGCCACCATCGCCGGCACGCGTGGTCTCGCGCAGGGTGAAGCGGACGGCGGTCATTTTAGCCGCCTTTTTGTCCTTGAACAGACCGCGGGCCGCTTTGGCCGCCGCCTGGTAAGGGCTGGCGGAGATGAAGCGGCCACCGGTAGCACCGACCTCCGACGCGTCAATCGTGAAGCTGCGAGTGGCCATTCTTTCTGTATTATACTCCGTTTAATTTTTGCGGATGCTGGAGCACGTTTGGAGCGCCGGAGCGAACGGGTTGCCCGGACCCTGCGCACCGCAGCCAGCAGGTGGGGTCCACGACGCTGCCGCCGTAGGCGCCTGCATCGGCGCGTCCATACCCGTGAACGACGTCGGCGCCGAGGGACCGGCCGAGGCCGCGCAGCCAGGAGCACCGGGGGTAAAGCACGACTGGTCCAGTGGCGTCGCCAGGCAAGGCACGTGGTTGTCCTTGGCGACGATGCGGTAAGACGTGTTCCACTCGAACGGGCGGATCGCGCGATCTTGCGGGTTCTCGCACAGCCACTCCCAGCGGTTCCAGCCGGTGCTGCGCAGAGTGCACGGCGGGTTGCTCAGGCGCGTGGGCTCCGTGGGGCGGACGCAGGCGCGGCCCTCCGCGCTGCCGGAGGGCGTGCAAATACCCTTCGGCGCGTACTTGCCGGGGAGGTACGCATCGGTGCTGCACTTGCTCGCCTTGTAGTTCAGGCCGAGAAGCTCATTACCATCGTCCACGGCGGCGCCCGGTGCGCAGAAACCCGGGCCCCACGCCTGGTAGCGCAGGTAAGGATCCGCCGGGACATCGCGCGAGCACGTATCGCAGTCGTTTGCCGGAGTCACCAGCTGGTACATACCGGGACCTACCGACCGGCGAAGCTTTTCCTCATAGCTGCACGAGTCGTATTTTAGAGACGAAGAAGCCATTCACGCAGTTAAGCGGAGTGCGGCGGGCGGGATCGTATGGTCTCTCTTGAAATAGGCCACTAAAAAAGAAAGCGCGCGTGCGTCCAGTGGCATCATTGGAAAATCCGGCAAATAGTTAACGAACGCGCAAGCGCAAGCAACACCGAACGTGATGATGCTTTTCATCTCGGCATTTATCGTATCGGCGATTGGATACTGGTTTTTACAGGACATAGAGGATAAGCGCGCCGATTCCGAGGGCCGGCCTCGGGCGTCGCTGCCCCGGCGTATGATCCTCTGGTTTTTCCTTTGGATGATTTCGCTCGTCCTATTCCATTTCGCCGGCCTAGGCGGGACCAGCGAGAACCCTTTTGGCGGAAAAGGCATCACCATCGGTCTCCCTGGAAGCGGTCCATCGGGCGCCGTAGGTGGCGCCGCCGCTGCCGTTGCCGCCGCCGTGGCAGCCTTTGATCCGACGGAAATGCTCAAACGCATCCCAGAGGAGGTCGCCGTCGGTATGCCGCCGTTTTAAACTAGACGTATTCGCTGATGTCGTCGTATTCTTCGTATTCTTCGTATTCTTCATATTTTTCAAACTCATTCGCTGGCGGCGCAATGGGCGCGACAAGCGCTGCCGTCTCGCGCTCGCGCTGTAAGTGATATAGTGCTTCTTGGTCGCGCCGTTCGCTGTTTTCCGGCATAAAATTGCGTTCGTGGTACTGATATATCGGGACCAGCGCGTCGCGGTTGAAATCCTCCTCTTGGTCCGTGCTGTCGGACTCTTGGTCCTCCTGGCGATACATATACTCTATGAGATTTCCATTATAATTTGGGTTTATAATGCTACGACTAAATAATTGTTTTTGCGCCGGCTCGTAATAGTGAATTGCGAAGGTAATTGTATGGTTTACGCCCTTAAAATCGTAGAGTTCACCGGAGGGAAGCACGAAACGCAGCGTCATACGCGCGAGTTTCCCAATCGGATGAAACTCGCGAATCGGGACTTTGCTGTAATCTAGGCGATTCTCACTGTATCCGACGACGCCGAGGCGAATTTTGGCGAGACCGAGATTGTGCGTGGTGTACGACAGCGAACGAAAGGCGTTTTCCTCAATTTCAGGACAGCGCAGGGTGATGTAGCGAGGACCGATGAGGCTGTAAATGCCGGGCGCGACGAGCTTATGATAGTCATCGGTGGTCATAATATTGACCGATAGATGATTGTATATTTCTTCGGCGTCCGGAGTGCTGGCGGTTGCCGTGGGTCCCCATAGCGCATTTGAGCTCCCGGCGGTTGCCACGGTTGACGTCAGCAAAGTGCTCTCGGTTGTCAGAACGTCGTTGTAATAAACGCGAAGCCCCGCAGACGCGCCAGCCTCTGGAATCTCCCCCAGGATCAGCCAGTAGTATTCGCCTGCGGCGATAGGCGCTGCGACGCGATTGCTGTCGGAGAGCGTGCCGTCCGTAAAAGACAGAGCGATGGTGCCGGTGGCCACGCGGGCCCCTGGCAGATCGGAGGGAGGCGCAGGTGCATTGGAGGTGCCGCGGCGGACTTCCCAGGTCGCCCCGGCCGCCAGGGAGGCCGGAGGCGTCACGCCTCCGTAGCTGCTGATTTGAGTGTCCGTCGTCAAGGCCGCAAAAATTTGCGTTAGATACGTGTCCGCCGGTACCTGAAACCGCTGCGCCGCCTGCGCGGTCGCGGACAACGGCAGGCTCCGCAGGATTCCGCGTGGCCCCGAGAACGCCGTTTCCGTCGGAATGACGTTGGATCCCACGGAAAATGGAAGATCCACGCTGTGGTACACGCGCGTCGTATCCGGCACTGGGGCCGTGTACCGTTGCGCGAGCAGCGGCGTAACGTTAGAATCGGATTCGCGCGGAAAAGCCGACGTATACATATCAAACCCAAGCGTCTCAGCCATCGTAGAGTCTTCCATATTTAGAAAGAACGGATAGGGACACCGAAATTGAATTGTATTCTTAATGTCCTGCGGGTTGCTTACGGATTCTACCGTAATGCCTGCGACCGGTTGAGCCGGATCGTTGTCCACATTCATCGTCAGAATGCTGGTGAGCGCGGGGATGAGGGTTTGAATCGTGTATTCTCCTGTTTCAAGCGTGACCGTACGACAAAGGTCGCGGTCCCAGGCCCCCGCAACACCGGAGGGTCCCGCGGCCGCCGCTCCCGAGTGAATGAGAAACGAAATTTTATTATTAATTACGTCTATACTGTACATCGTTCGCGGAATGGACGCATCCACGACCTCCATCCCAACGACATTTTGAAACGGCGCCGAGAAAGAAACGACATAGTCCGAGGGCGTCGGGTAAGCCGAACGATCGCGGTCGGCGCTGTCCACGAGAAGAAGATAGCTCTGTTTAACACTATTTGCTTTGAGATAGTCTACATCCTCTATGGGCATTCCCACGTTTCAGTGCGGCCACGGCGTTTCCGGCAACGCACTATTTCTCTAAACAGTATAGAGGTATATCTTAGTCGCGCTTATATATAGCGTGGCGGGCGCGACGCGACGCAACGCGATCATTAATACGATAAAAACGTCGGGAAGTGCTTTGCGAATCGGAGGGCTTGCCCTCATACTCGCGGTGGCTCTCGTCGTATACCTCATTGTCGCCGGTTCCCGTTACGACCCTGCCGCAAGCGGCGAAGGATTTGCTACCCCTGCGCTGCGACCGTGTGTTGTTTATTTGACGAAAAATTATGAGACCTGCGATAACCCGAATAAATACTATGATAAATTAAGTACGGAATTGGATATTCTAAGGCGCAACGCGCTATTGCGCGGGGATAATACAGAAGTAAGACACATAGATGCCGTAAAGGCGGATCGCACCGCAGGTGTCGTACCTTTGCTCGGAGACTGCAAAATTGCTTTCAACGACCTGAAAGAAGTTAACACGGCCGAGACGCCTTATAAAATGGCCGTACGTAAAACGGGCAGCGACGTGATCCCCGACTATTTACGTGTTCAAACCGACCGCGGCGCGCCGGAACACTGGGCGTTTTGCTATAAGAAAGAAAACGGCTTTGGGGCGCTTCCTGCAAATGTGACGGTAGACACGTCAGAGGCGTTTGAGTTTGATGGGGAGAAATACAACCGGGCGGCTTTTAAAGATCTGGATTTCTCTACGATTCGTGCCGAGTATTGTGCTCAGCAGGCGAGATCGGGACCGGTGGTGACCCAAACCGGCTCGGCCTTGCCACTAATGCTCGGATTTACGATCGCTGACGCGGCGACAATGCGCGTAAGTGACATTAAAGCCTACAATCGGGACCCATATGGTACCATTCAAGAAGATGCGCGTCTCACGGAACTCGTTAAGAAATTATACATACGCCGACTGTCTCCGACGGGCCGTGTCGGCTATTATAATATGTATATGACGCCGCAAACGATTAATGGGCGCATCTTTCAGTTTACGCGGGATTTTTGCGACAAGACGACGCTAATGTCGGAAGTGAAATATACGTTTAACCTGGCGAGCATCTCTGCTGCATTGGCCGATGTGCTTTTAGAAGCAAATGTGGCCTATACCGGTGATATGGAAGCGCTGCGTGCCCGAGCGCGGAAAATGGATGAAATGCTACTGACCTTACTTCAGCGCGTGATCGGCAAAAACTTGGACCCACGTATGCGCGAGTATATCTCATTTGATAGTCGGATTTATATGGACGTTGGATACACCGGTGTTTCAGACCCCTACGGAATTAACGCAACGATCCCGCTCACACGCCAGGTACTTCGCGAGGACCCGTTGAACGTGATGACGAATCCGCGCTCTCAGGATCCGCCGCTCATTGACTACAACGCCGAAACGTCCTACTCGCTGGCGTTTTGGCTTCGGGTGGAAAAGCCGGGTCCCGGTTGGCGTAACGTGCTCTTCCTTGGCAAGGCCGATAATTGGGCAGGCGCGCCAAATCAAAATCGCGGCGTGGATCGGACGCCGGGTATTTGGATTTACCCGAATAATGATAAATGGATTCATTTCGTTCATCGGCGCACGGGAACGCCCGCGAGTGGAAATTACAACAACGCGGTCAATGTTCCGTTTACCTCCATTGCAAATGGCTCCTGGTTTCATTACACCGCGGTCGTGGAACCGTACCGGATTTTGATTTATATTAACGGAACGAAAGTTTCAGAAACAACCTATCCGAATGGCGAACCCGTGGAATGGAACGCAATTGCTACTAAAAAATTATACTTTGGTCAGAGTCCCGAAGGCGGCTACCGCGATACTGGAAACGGTGCCGTAGAAGTGAAGAAAGTATACTGGTATAATTACAGTCTCTCCACGCAAGAAATTAAGGACCTGTCTTATGTCCCACCGCCTCCGCCCCCGCCGCCACTGCCGTATATCACGGGTCGTTACCTCCGCCTGGAACGCGTGTCGTGGCCTCCGGGCGGACAGGCCCAGGGGTATCTCAATATTTTGGAATTAAGCGCAATCGGTCGTAATGGGAGTGTTTTGTCCGCGAATGCGAGCCTGTGGCCACAATACGGAGGCGCGGGCACATTTGGGGCGCACTTTCTGACGGATAAAAATACCCGAGCGGATTGGTGGGGTGG